>Ga0208735_100090_pt1 | contig 54636 bp, 48 predicted proteins | sample Subbio12Aug_8Aab_FD_184829 | JGI IMG/M metagenome (GOLD analysis project Ga0208735, IMG submission 184829) | Serpentinite rock and fluid subsurface biosphere microbial communities from McLaughlin Reserve, California, USA - CR12Aug_8Aab (SPAdes) | ecosystem: Environmental > Terrestrial > Deep... | reverse complement strand
TGCCTTTTTTTCCGCAGTTCAACAAGTCTAGCCTCGAGGTCGCCAAAGAAGCCGAGCAAGCCGGCGCCAGAACCGATCAGGAGATCGTCCAGTATGTGGTCCAGCAGCTCCAGGAGGGGAAACTCGAGTTCGCCATCGACGACCCCGATGCGCCCAGCAACTGGCCCCGGGCCTGGTTCATCTGGCGCGGCAACGCCATTGGCACCAGCGCCAAGGGGCACGAGTACTTTCTCAAGCACTACCTGGGCACCCATACCAATGCCGTGGCCCCCGAGCAGGCCAACGGGCATGTCTCGGAAGTCAGGTACCGTAAAGAGGCCCCTCAGGGCAAGCTCGACCTGGTGGTGAACATCAACTTCCGCATGGACACCAGCGCGCTTTACTCCGACATTGTGCTGCCCACTGCCTCCTGGTACGAAAAAACCGATATCAACACCACCGACCTGCACACCTACATCAACCCCATGCAGGCCGCGGTGCCGCCTTTGTGGGAGACCATGAGCGACTGGGACATTTTCAAGGCAGTAGCCCAGAAGTTTTCCGAGCTGGCCCAGGTTCACCTCTCGGCCCCGGTCAAAGACCTGGTGATGATTCCGCTGCAGCACGACACCATTGACGAGCTGGCCCAGCCCGACGACCTCGACTGGAAGAAAGGCGAGGTTGCAGCAATCCCCGGCAAGACCATGCCCAAGTTCCGGGTGGTCGAGCGGCAGTACCCGCTGGTTTATCAGAAGATGATCTCGCTGGGAGATACCATCGAGAAAAACGGCGTGGGAATGCACGGCCTGACCATCCAGGCTGCCGACTTCTATAACGACCTGCGCCACAAGCAGGGCCGCAAGCTAAACGGCGCCACCTACCCCAGCCTGGAAGACGCCTTGCAGGTTGCCGAAGCCATTCTTTACCTCGACCCGGTATCCAACGGCGAGCTGGCCTACCGGGCCTTCAAAGACGAAGAAAAGAAGACCGGCCAAAAACTTACCGACCTGGCCGAGCCGGTGCGCGACACCCGGATCAGCTTCGCCGACATTGTGGCCCAGCCCCGCCGCCAGCTCACCACCCCCACCTGGAGCGCCATCATCAACCAGGGCCGGGCCTACAGCCCCTTCACCCTGAACGTCGAGCGGCTGATCCCCTGGCGCACCCTTTCGGGGCGGCAGCACTTTTACCTGGACCACCCCAACTACCTGCACTGGGGCGAGCACCTGCCCACCTACAAGCCCCGCCCCGACCACTCCATGCTGCTCGAGACCGAGATCACCAGAGCCGAGGCCCAGGGCAAGCTGCTGAACTACATCACCCCCCACGGCAAGTGGAGCATTCACTCCACCTACTCCGACAACCACCGGATGATGACCCTTTCGCGCGGCAGCTACCCGGTCTGGCTGAACGACAAAGACGCCAAACAGATGGGCATTCGCGACAACGACTGGGTAGAGCTCTTCAACGACAACGGGGTCTTCGTGCAGCGCTGCATCGTCTCGGCCCGCATTCCCAGCGGCACCGTTTTTGTCTATCACGCCACCGAGCGCACCCTGTCGATTCCCAAATCGCCCCTGCGCGGCAAGCGGGCCGGTATGAACAACTCCATCACCCGGGCCCGGCTCAAGCCGGTCTTGATGTCCGGTGGTTACGCCCAGTTCACCTACGCCTTCAACTACTGGGGGCCGGTGGGGGTAAACCGCGACACCTTTGTTTACGTCCGGCGCATCGAGGAGCCGCAGTGGTGAGCCCTCACCCCTTCCCCTCTCCCGAGGGGAGAGGGGTCAAAAGAGAGGCAAGGAGGCAACCATGAATATACGCGCACACGTTTCAATGGCTTTCCACCTGGATAAGTGCATCGGGTGCCACACCTGCTCGGTGGCCTGCAAGAACCTCTGGACCGACCGCAAGGGCACCGAGTACATGTGGTGGAACAACGTCGAGACCCGGCCTGGAACCGGCTATCCCACCGGCTGGGAAGACCAGGAGCGCTTCGGGGGCGGCTGGGAAAAAAAGAATGGCCAGCTCAGGCTCAAACTGCACTCCCGAGCCGCTGGCCTGACCAACCTTTTTTACAACCCCGCCCTGCCGGAGCTAGACGACTACTACGAGCCCTTTACCTTCGATTACCAGAACCTTTTCAATGCTCCCGAGGGCGACGACCAGCCAGTAGCCCGCCCGGTCTCGATGATTACCGGCGAGCCCATGGAGATTACCTCGGGCCCCAACTGGGACGACGACCTGGGCGGCAGCAACCTCTACGCCCAAAACGACCCCAACTGGCAGGGCGTGGCCCCGGAAATCCGGGCCCAGATGGCCGAGATTGAGCGGGTGGCCTTCAACTATATGCCGCGCATCTGCAACCACTGCCTGAACCCCTCCTGCGTGGCAGCCTGCCCCAGCGGGGCCATTTATAAGCGGGCCGAGGACGGGGTGGTGCTGGTCAACGAGAACAAGTGCAAGGGCTGGCGGATGTGTGTCTCGGCCTGCCCCTACAAGAAGGTCTACTACAACTGGGCTACCGGCAAAAGCGAAAAGTGCATTCTCTGCTTCCCCCGCCTCGAGACCGGCCAGGCCCCGGCCTGCTTCCACTCCTGCGTGGGTCGCATCCGCTACCTGGGCGTTATCCTCTACGACGCCGACCAGATCGCCAGCGCTGCCAATGCCCAGACCAAAGACCTGGTGCAAGCGCAATTAGACGCCATCCTCGACCCCTTCAGCCCCAGCGTGATCGCCGCGGCCAGGGCCAGCGGCCTGGGCGATGACTGGATCAGGGCCGCACAGGACTCGCCGGTGTACAAGTTCGTGAAACTCTGGAAACTGGCCCTGCCGCTACACCCCGAGTATCGCACCATGGCCATGCTGTTTTACATCCCGCCGCTATCGCCCATGGTCAGCACCATCGAGGACGGGCTGTTCAAGCTCGAGCTCTCGCCCGACAGAGTAGATTTCGAGCTTTTCGACCATCTGGAAAAAGCCCGCCTGCCGCTGCAGTATCTGGCCAACCTGTTTGCGGCTGGCAACGTGGAGGTCATCAAGCCAGTCCTGCGCAAGCTGCTAGCGGTGAGAATTTACAAGCGCCGCCAGAGTGTGGAAGGAAGTATTGACGCCGCAACCCTGAAGATTGTGGAGGCCGCTGGCAGCACCCCTTCGGAGCTCGAGGCCATCTACCGGCTTACTGCCAAGCCCACCCTGCAGGAGCGCTTTGTGGTGCCGCCTTATCACCGCGAGATGGCAATCGAGGCCTGGAACGACCCCCTGGCCCACCAGGGCGAGACCGGGGTGGGGTTCATCGAGCTACCGGTAAGGGGGAAGTAGCCATGAAAGAAGTTTTGGAAACCCTTGCGCTGGCCTACCAGTACCCCAGCCCTGGCTCTACCAATGCGCTGTGGGAGCGGGTCAAGGCCCTGCCCAGCTCCCCCAGCAAATCTTTGCTCGAGCGCTTTTTGCAGGCCACCTCGGGCCTGCGGCTGGCCGAGCGGGAAGAGCTTCACACCCGCACCCTGGACCTGAACCCCCTCACCGCGCCCAACGTGGGCTATGCCGTCTACGGCGAGGACTACCGGCGGGGGCGCTTCATGGCCGAGCTGAACGCCGAATATGCCCGGCTGGGGGTGGATAGCAAAGGCGAGATCCCTGATCACCTGATTCCGGTGCTGCGCTACCTGGCCAAGGCCGAAGAGCCCCTGCCCGAGCTGCTGGGGCTGTTGGGGCCTGCCTTGCAGCAGATCGCCCATACCCTCAGAACCCTCGAGCCCAAGAACCCCTACTTGTTTTTGCTCGAGGCCACCCAGGGGGCCGTCCGGCCCTATGCGAAACTGGCAGCCGATGCTCCTACCAAATCCCTTCAGCTTCCCACAGCGGTGAGCTCGCTGGCGAGTCAGCTTCCCTTCTGGAAAGGAGGTCACAAATGAACTGGAATGTCCTGCTCTTTCAAATTTTTCCTTATGTGGCGCTGGCGCTCTTGATCATCGTCGGTTTTCAGCGCATGAGGAACCGGCCCTATAGCGTCTCGAGCCTCTCGAGCCAGCTCTTGGAGCGCAAGCTGCTCTACTTTGGTTCGATTCCCTTCCACTGGGGCCTGCTGGTCATTCTGCTCTTGCACCTGGTAGCCATCCTGCTGCCGCAAGGGCTCTTGTGGTGGAACTCGGCGCCTGTCCGGCTGTTTCTGCTGGAAATCACCGGCACGATGCTGGCCCTGTGGGCGCTGGCTGGCCTGGTGCTACTACTCTACCGACGCCTCACTAACCGCCGCATTCTGGCGGTTACACACCATACCGATGTCATCGTCTTGCTACTGCTAGGGGTCTCCGTCGTCAGCGGCATCCTGACCTCGGTCATGTACCGCTTCGGTAGCTATTGGTTTCCTTCGGTCCTCACGCCCTACCTGTGGTCGATTTTCACCCTGCGCCCACGCCCCGAGTTGGTGGCTGATCTCCCGTTCTGGATTCAGCTCCACGTCTTCAGTTTTTGGCTGCTACTGGCGGTCTTCCCCTTTACCCGGCTAATTCACATCGTAACCCTGCCGCTGGGGTATCTGTGGCGGCCCTGGCAGATCGTGATCTGGATACGCAAGCACCGCCGCCCGGCCACCCCTGCACCCAAGCCGCAGACAACACTGTCGGACAGGGGAGGTGCGCATGGTTCAGATTAGCGCTCCCGTGAGCGCGTCCGAGCGGGCGCAGCGACTCCGGGTGCTCATCCTCTCAACCATTGGCTTTACCCTGATGTTTGCGGTTTGGACGATGTTTGGGGTGCTGGGCGTGCCCATCCGCCAGGAGTTCGGACTGACCGATGTGCAACTGAGCTGGCTGATCGCCGTAGCCATTCTTAACGGGGCCATCTGGCGGCTGGCTGGCGGCATTCTGGCCGATCGTTACGGGGGCAAGGTCGTCTTTACCGCGATGCTCTTCCTTACCGCTATTCCGGCTTTTCTGGTAGCCTATGCCACCAGCTTCCCCATGCTGCTCTTGTATGCCTTTCTGGTAGGCTTCGCGGGCAATGCTTTTAGCGTGGGTACCGCCTGGAACGCGGCCTGGTTCCCCCGCAATCAGCAAGGCTTTGCCATGGGTCTGTTTGGTGCGGGCAATGTAGGCGCCTCAGTGACCAAGTTCATTGGCCCCGCACTAATCGCCCTGGTACCTGCGGCTGGCTATCTGGGGAGCTTGATTCCAGGCGGTTGGCGCTTTCTCCCGTTTCTGTACGGCGCGCTGCTAATTTTGATGGGCCTGGCTGTCTGGTTCTACACCCCTCAAGTGGACCGCAAACCTGCACAGGGCCGCCCGCTTGCCGAGATGCTGGCTCCGCTCAGGGAGGTACGGGTCTGGCGCTTCAGCCTCTACTATGTGGTGGTCCTCGGGGCATATGTGGCGCTGGCGGGTTGGCTGCCTAGGTACTACGTGGATGTCTTCGGCCTGCCACTTTACCAGGCTGCCTTGCTTACCACGCTGTTTATCCTCCCTTCCTCGCTGCTGCGCCCGGTAGGTGGTTGGCTTGCGGATAGGTTTGGAGCCAGAAGAGTGATGTACTGGACTTGGGGGCTAATGCTTTTCTCAACCGGTCTGCTGATGATGCCTGATGGTCATATTGTGCTCTATCTGCCCCCCGCCCACGAAAGAGATGGCATGCGCGAGGTGATGCACTACACCATGACGGTCTGGTCATTCACGGTTTTGGTCTTCATGGTGGGAGTAGCACAGGGCATCGGCAAGGCGGCCAACATCAAATACATCCCGGAGTACTACCCCAAAGATGTCGGTACCGTCACCGGCCTGGTGGGTATGTTGGGCGCTCTGGGCGGCTTCTTTCTGCCTCCGCTCTTTGCCTATACTGAGGCCTTAACTGGCTTACCGCAGATGACCTTTGCCGTCGTGTTCGTGCTTACCGCTATCTGTTTGATCTGGATGCACCTGACGGTGATGTCAATGCTCAACAAGGCTGCTCCCGAGCTAAAGGGCAGGTTCGACCCTCCCCCTGGTGACAAGGACTAGTTTTACGAGCTATCAGCAGGTGTAATAAGGCTACTTTTTGTTGATGGGCTATCACCGGCTTTGTTACTCAACATCGTCCAGGCAACAAGCTGCACCGCCCACGAAAACTAGCTGACCACGGGAGGTCGCCCCTACTTGAATACTTGAATACTCGAATACTTGGATACTGTTTTTCGGAGGAATTGTGAATCCAAAACACCAAGATCCGAAAACCTGGCTATCACGCTGGGAGCCCGAGAACCCCGAGTTCTGGGAAAGCGCTGGCAAGGCCCTGGCCTGGCAAACCCTCTGGGTGACCACCTTCAGCCTGACCCTGTGCTTTATCACCTGGTTCGTGGTCAGCGCCCTGGTGGTGCGGCTTCCGGCGGTGGGCTTTGAGCTTTCTACCAGCCAGCTTTTCTGGCTAGCCGCCATGCCGGGCCTGGCTGGCGGAACCCTGCGCATCATCTGGGCCTTCCTTCCCCCGGTAGTGGGCACTCGGCATCTGGTAACATTCTCCAACCTGCTGCTGCTGATTCCCCTCTTGGGCTGGGCCTGGGCCGTGCAGAATGTTGATACCCCCTACTGGGTGCTAATGCTGCTGGCCTTTTTGGCCGGGGTTGGCGGTGGCAACTTCTCGGGCTTTATGCCCAGCACCAGCTACTTTTTCCCACGCAAGCTGCTGGGCACCGCCCTGGCCCTGCAGGCCGGCCTGGGCAACTTCGGGGTATCGGTGGTGCAATTCGTCACCCCCTGGATTATCGGTTTCGCTTTGTTGGGCCCGCTACTGGGCGACCCCCAGACCCTGACCCGGGCCGGGGTAAGCACCTCGGTCTGGCTACAAAACGCTCTGCTAATTTATGTTCCCTTTGTACTGCTGGCGTCGCTACTGGCCTGGAATCTGCTCAAGAGCGTACCCATTCGGGCCAATCTGGCCGAGCAGTTCGACATTTTCCGCGACAAGCACACCTGGTTCCAGACCAGCCTCTATATCATGACCCTGAGCTCTTTTACCGGCTACTCGGCCACCTTCCCCCTGCTGATCAAAACTGCCTATGGCGGTTTTGAGGGCGCCCCCGACCCGCTGACCTTTGCTTTCCTGGGGCCGCTGGTAGGCTCCCTTAGCCGGATCGTTGCGGGGCCGCTCACCGACCGCCTGGGAGGCGCTTTCTGGACCCAGATCAGCGGTCTGGGGCTTTTGTTCTCGGCCATTGGGGTGACCTTCTTCCTGCGCCCCGATTCGCTGGCAGACTTTCCCTGGTTTGTGACCTTTATGCTGCTACTCTTCTTCTTTGCTGGAATTGGCAACGCCAGCACCTTCAAGCAGATGCCCATGATCTTTGAGCCGCGCAAGGCCGGTGGGGTGATCGGCTGGACTGCGGCCATTGCCGCTTATGGCCCCTTTGTGGTCTCGGTGCTGATGGGCGCGGCAATTGCCAGTACCGGCTCTGCGGCGGCGTTTTTTGTCGGCGCGGCGGTCTTCTATGCCCTGAACGTGGCGCTAAATTGGTACTATTATGCCCGCAAAGGCGCCGAGAAGCCTTGCTAAATGGTTTCCTCCTGCAACGCCCTCGTCTCTTGAAAAGGCTGTTTACCCCACAATAAGCCCAGAAACAGCAAAACGCCCGTCCCTGACGCCGCTCACAGTTTGACTCCCGGGCTTTTGAGTGTGATAGAATGCACCGTACCGCGCTGGCGCCGCGGTTTCATAGGCATCTCGGAGGCATCATTTGACCGCTTATACCGCTGATAGCATCAAGGTTCTCAAGGGCTTGGAGGGCGTGCGCAAGCGCCCCTCGATGTACATCGCCGGCACCGGCAGCGACGGTTACCATCAACTGCTGCGCGAGATTCTCGACAACGCCGTAGATGAGGCGCTAGCCGGCTACGCCAGCGAGATCGTAGTTACGCTTCACGGCGACGGCTCGGCCAGTGTCATCGATAACGGTCGCGGCGTCCCGGTCGATGTCATGAAGGGTGAAGGGCGTCCGGCCATCGAGGTGATCTACTCCGAGCTGCACGCCGGCGGGAAGTTCGAGGAAGGGGCCTATAAGGTCTCGGGCGGCTTGCACGGGGTCGGGGCCTCGGTGGTTAACGCTTTGTCGGACTGGATGCTGGTCGATGTCTACCGGGAGGGCAAGAACTACCGCATCAAGTTTGGCCGCGGGCGGGTCTTGGAGCCTCTTTGCGAAGTCGGTCCGGCCCCCAAGGGAATGCGTGGCACGCGGGTCCACTTCATGCCTGACCAGACCGTTTTTGAAGCGGAGGTGCGCTTTGACTACAGCAAGGTGCGCCGCCGTATGCGCGAGGTCAGTTTCTTGGCGGGCGGATTAAAGATTATCCTGAAGGACGAACGCAGCGGCAAGGAGGAGGTCTTTCAGGACAAGGGCGGGGTCGCCTCGTTTGCCAAAGCGCTAGCCGAGGGGCAGGAGTTTATCTACGACAAGCCGATCCTGCTAACCGGCAAGGTCGATGAGGTTGAGATAGATGTCGGCCTGATTCATACCACCGGCTACCTCGGCGAGCAGCTGGCCTACGCCAACATGATCGCCACGCGCGACGGTGGCACTCACCTATCGGGCTTTCGTGCGGCTTACACGCGCGCGCTCAACCAGTACGCCAAAAAGGCAAATCTGAGCAAGAACGGCCAGGCGCAACCGACCGGCGAAGACCTGCTAGAAGGGCTGTTTGCGGTAATTTCGGTCAAGCTCCCGCAGCCGCAGTTCGAAGGGCAGACCAAGGGGAAGCTGCTTAACCCCGAAGCGCAGAGCGCTACTGCGCAGGTGGTCTACGAGAAGCTAGCGGAGTACTTAGAAGAGAATCCGCGCATCGGCAAGCTGATCTTCGAGAAGGCTACACGCGCTGCGCAGGCGCGTGAGGCGGCGCGCAAAGCGCGCGACCTAGTGCGCCGGGCCAACCCGCTGGAGAACGATGAGCTACCCGGCAAGCTGGCCGACTGCCAGGCTGAGGATCCGGCGGTGAGCGAGATCTACATCGTCGAGGGGGACTCGGCTGGGGGCTGTTTGGCGGGTGATACGCGAATTCCCTTAGCCTCTGGCTTAACGAAGACTATGCGCGAACTTGCCGACGACTGGGAACTCGGCATTCAGCACTTTGGTTATGCCACCAACGAGACGGGCGATATACGCATCGTGGCGCTCATCGAACCGCGCTTGACGAAACGGCAAGCGGCCATGGTGGAAGTCGTGCTGGATAACGGCGCACGGATTCGTTGTACGCCCGATCACCCCTTCCGTTTGCGCGATGGTTCCTATCAGTCGGCCAGCGAACTTTGGCCAGGCCAAAGCCTAGTGCCATTCAAAACCAGACTGACCCAAGAAGACGAATTGCCCGGCCCCGGCTATGAAATGGTCTGGATGAATGGCCGGGGCGAATGGAATCACACACATCATTTGGCCGACCTCTACAATTTGTTGACCGGCGTGTACACACGCCAAGCCGGAAATACCCGACATCATCTGGATTTCAACAAACTCAACAACGACCCGCGCAACATTCGGCGAATGTTCTGGCGCGACCATCAGCGTCTCCACGCGGAATTGGCAGGCGAGATGGCAAAACGGCTGTGGCAAGACCCGGCCTACCGTGAGCGCAAACTGCGTCAACTGAGTGAGCAGGCCATTCGCCAATGGCAAAACCCGGCCTACCGTAAATATAAGCGTGAGCAGGTCAGGTTACAACGGCAGGATCAGGCCCTCAACGAAAAACTAGTGCAGGGTTTTCAAGAGTGGTTCGCCGCTTTGACGCCAGATGAATATGCGGCCTATTGTGAACGCATGAGAGAACTTCAGGCCGCCTATTGGGCCGACCCGGCCCATCGTCGGGAACAGGCTCAACGCACGCGACAGTTCTTTGAGGAGCATTCCGAAGCGCGAGACGCACGACAGGCTGCCGCCCTGCGACAGTGGGAAGAGATTGAACTGCGCGCCTGGCGCGCCGAAAAGACGCGCGAGCAGTGGCGTGATGAAGCCTATCGCTGCCAGCACAGCGCCGCCGTATCCGAATGGTGGCAGGCCCATCCTGAACACCGAGAAAAAATTGTGGCCGCGCGCCAGCGCCAATGGGGCGATGCTGATGAACGCGAAAAGGTTTTGTCGGCTCTGGCGCGCTGGCGCGAAACAACGTCAGTCACAGTAAAGAGGGCACGGATTCGAGCCGGGCACAGGCTCAAAGCCCTGTTGCTTCTAAGTCAAGTGTTAGATTCACGGAACGTCCAACAAGCCTACGAGAGGCTCAGACTCCAAACTGCGCCCACCGCGCCGCGCTATGATCGCCTGGTGAAGGATTATTTCGCGGGCGACGAATCCCGGTTGTTAGAAGCAGCGGCAAATGTGAACTGTAAAGTGGTTGCAGTGCGTTCTCTGGCCGAGACGGCGGACGTGTATGATTTGACGGTGGAGGGCTACCACAACTTTGCGCTGGCCGCCGGTGTGTTCGTTCATAACAGCGCCAAGCAGGGGCGCGAGCGCCGCTTTCAGGCCATCTTGCCGCTGAAGGGCAAAATCCTCAATGTGGAGAAAGCACAGCTCGGCAAGATCCTCAAAAACGCCGAGATTCGGGCCATGGTGGCCGCCATCGGCGCCGGCTTGGACGGCACCGGCGACGAACAGCACTTCAATTTGGAGCTGGTGCGCTACCACCGCATAATCATAATGACCGACGCCGATGTTGACGGTAGCCATATCCGCACCCTGCTGCTGACTTTTTTCTACCGCTACATGCGGCCTATTATCGACGCGGGCTACCTCTACATCGCTCAGCCACCGCTCTACGGCGTGAAGTTCGGGCGCGACAAGGAGCTCAACTACGTCTTTAGCGACGTCGATTTACAGCTCTTACTTAAGCAGCACAGCGGCCGTAAGGCGGAGATTCAGCGCTTTAAGGGCTTAGGCGAGATGAACCCCGAACAGCTCTGGGAGACCACCATGAACCCCGAGACGCGCCTCTTGAAGCGGGTGACTATTGAGGACGCGCTCGAGGCCAGCGAGACGTTTGAGATGCTGATGGGGAGCGAGGTGCCGCCGCGCCGCGAGTTTATCGAGCAGAACGCGCATTTAGCACAGCTCGACGTTTAGCGCTCGATAGCGCGGTTAAGGGCGTCGCGCATGGCTAGGGTCAACTGCCGGGCGCGTTCGGCGAAGTCGTCACCGGTGGTGGTGTAAGTGAGGCCACGGCTGGCGTTCACCACCGCCCCCAAACCCCGCTCGTCGAAGGCGGGTGCGACATCCTCGGCGCTGCCGCCCTGCGCACCGTAACCCGGCACCAGCAGCAGGCTGTGCGGCAGGCGCCGGCGCAAAGCGGCTAGCTCACGGGGGTAGGTTGCTCCCACCACCGCGCCGACGGGGCTGTAGCCGCTGCGGTCGCGATGCGCCTCGGCTAGCGCAGTCAGGGCATCGGCCACGTGTTCGTAAAGGGTCTGGCCGCTGGCTAGCTGTGTGTCCTGAAAGTCCCGGCTGCCGGGGTTGGAGGTCTTGACCAGCACAAACAGGCCGCGCCCCGCGCTAATAGCCTGGGTAAGGAACGGCTGTAAAGAGTCCACCCCCAAGTACGGATTGACGGTGAGGGCGTCTGCCGCAAAAACGCCATCGCCCAGATAGGCCTGGGCGTAAGCGGCGGCGGTGGTACTGATATCGCCGCGCTTGGCGTCGAGAATGACGGGGATTTTGATGGCGCGGATGTCGGCTAGGAGCTGGGCTAAGGCGATTAAGCCGGGGATACCGAGCGCCTCAAAAAAGGCGGTCTGGGGTTTATAGCACGCCACTGCGTCGGCAGTGGCCTCGATGATGGCGCGAAAGTAGTTAACGACCGCCTTGGCAATTTGGGCCGGGTCGTTGCCAAAACGTTCGGGGTGAGTAAGGGGGTGCGCTTCGGGGCGCGGGTCGAGACCTAAGCAGACGCTCGAGCCGGTCTGCTGGATGCGCTCGTGGAGCCTCTCGCTGAAGGGTTTCATACGATTATTCGGAATAGAAGTGGTTTCGCAACGTCTCTTCTGGGAAGTAAAGGCGAGCCTTCTTGTAGATGCTCAACAGGGTCCCTTTGCTGATGGCGGTATGGTTTGGAATGACAAGAACCTGCGTGCCTCCGGCTACAGTTCGCTTACAGCGGTTTTCACAAATACTGAGTCGCCTTAGCGCAGGTATCATCTCTGCAAAGGCGCCCTGGAGAACGATTCGCAGTCCTGCGAGCACCCGCAGGATCAAACCAGATGATACCTGCTATAAGCTTTACATGACTTCCCTTTTGGGATGCTACCGACAACCCTAGGTATGTGAAGATACCGACAAGATCTTTACCAGAAAGTGTTTTGAGCTTAGGCGGCATTCAGGGAAGATAGTTCTAGGGTCACCACGATGGGGGGAGCTGCCTGAGTGAAGCCAAAGAGGCGGTAATCACCGTCCGCCAGCGCCAGCGCCACTGCTTCTTTAAGGTTGCGAGCGGCTTCATCTAGGGAGTGGCCTTGCGTCACGACAGGCAGGTTGTAGCACTCGGCGGTGTAGGTGCCGTCCTCGTGATGCCCGATATGTGCTAAAACGATCTGCTCCACGTTGTCTAGTGTAGCATCTGTGGTGCGATCTAAAACCCGGCCCGTACCGCTCGAGCCGATAGGTTGCGACCTAGGCGGCAGCCCGCCCGTGGCAGTGCTTGTATTTCTTGCCGCTGCCACAGGGGCAGGGATCGTTGCGGCCTACCTTCTCCTGGACGCGGATCGGCTCGGTGCGGCTACCGCCCGCGCCAAGCCCAGGCTGCGCTTGATCCTGATAGAGCAGGGGCCGCTGCTGTTCGCGGCGTTGCAAGCCCTGGTCGCTCTGTACCTGCACGCGGTAGATGAGCTTGGCCACCTGCAAGCGGATGTTGGCCTTCATCTCCTCGAACAGGTTAAAAGCCTCAAAGGAGTACTCCTGAATCGGATTGCGCTGGCCGTAGCCGCGTAGGCCGATCCCCTGGCGCAGCACATCCATGTTGTGCAACTGCTCTTTCCAGTGCTGATCGACTACTTGCAGCACGATAAAGCGCTCGAGCTCCCGCATTAGCGGCGCCCCTAGCTCAGCTTCGCGCTGCTGATAGGCAGCTTCAATGAGCGGAACTAGCTGGTCGGTGGCCTCTTCGGGGGTCAGGCCGCGCAGCGTTTCGAAGTCGAACTTCTCCAGCGCCGGCACCGCCTCCACTACCGCCGTGCGCAGGGCGGCGATGTTGCGCTCCTCAGGCTCGAGCTCGGGGTTAAGGTAGTTCCGCACCTGCGAGTCGACGTACTCGGCGATCATGTCCTTAACATCTTCGCTGATATTGCCGCCAAGCAGGATGTCGCGGCGCTGCTTGTAGATGACCTCGCGCTGCTTGCTCATCACATTGTCAAAGTCAAGGAGCTGCTTGCGGATGCCGAAGTTGCGGTCCTCAACGCGCTTTTGCGCCCGTTCGATGGCGCCGGTGACCATCCTAGCCTCGATCGGCTGGCTGTCGTCCATGCCGAGGCGGTCCATCATCCCGAGTACCCGGCCGCTGGCGAATAGGCGCATCAAGTCGTCTTCAAAGCTGACGTAAAAGCGGCTGCTGCCTGGGTCGCCCTGGCGTCCGGCGCGGCCACGCAGCTGGTTGTCGATGCGGCGCGCTTCGTGCCGCTCGGTGCCGATGATGTGCAACCCGCCCAGCGAGACCACCTTGTCGTGGTCGCGTTTGGCTTCGTCGCGGATCTTTTCGAGCTGCGGCAGGATCCCCTCGGGTAGCCCCTCGATCTGGCGGGCTAGCTCCCGCGCTTCGTCCATCCGCCCTAGCGTTATCGCCTTGATGAATAGCTCCACGGTGGGCTCGTAGACGGCGATTCCTTCGCGCTCGAGCAGCTGTCGCGCCATCGCCTCGGGGTTGCCGCCCAGAACGATATCGGTGCCGCGCCCGGCCATGTTGGTGCTGATGGTGACCGCCAAGCTGCGCCCGGCCTGAGCTACGATCTCGGCCTCCTTGCGATGGTACTTGGCGTTTAGTACCTGATGCGCAATCCCCTTGCGCTTGAGCATGGCCGAAAGCCGCTCCGAAGCTTCAATGGTCACGGTGCCGACCAAGATCGGCTGGCCGGTCTGGTGAACTCGCTCGATCTCGGCTACCACCGCGTCGTACTTCCCCTGCTGCGTGCGGTAGACCATGTCGTCGTAGTCCTTGCGGATCATCGGCTTGTTGGTGGGGATGACCAGCACATCGCAGCCGTAGATCTCCTGAAACTCCTTCTCCTCGGTCTTGGCGGTGCCGGTCATACCGGCGATCTTGTCGTAGAGCCTAAAGAAGTTCTGATAGGTAACAGTCGCCAGGGTCTGGTTCTCGCGCTCGATCTTGACACCCTCTTTGGCCTCGATGGCCTGGTGCAAGCCTTCGCCGAAGCGGCGCCCCGGCATTAGGCGCCCGGTGAACTCATCGACGATTACGATCTGCCCGTGCTCATCCTTGACGTACTGCTTGTCACGGTGATAGTGCTCCTTGGCGCGCAGCGCCTGGCGGAGCATATGGGCGATCTCCATGTTCTTGGTGTCGAATAGTCCTTCGATGCCTAGCGCCTTCTCGGCCTTGGCGATCCCCTGTTCGGTTAGGTGGATATCCTTGGACTTCTCTTCGGCGGTGTAGTCGCCGGTAGGAGGCTTCTCCGCCCCTTCGCCCGGCTCGCCGCGGGTCAGCTTTTTGACCAGCCGAGCCATGGTGAAGTACATGTCGGTAGCCAGCTCAGCCGGGCCGGAGATGATTAGCGGCGTGCGCGACTCGTCGATCAGAATCGAGTCGACCTCGTCGATAATGGCGTAATGCAGTGGAGTATCGTGCCGCAAGACTAACTGCTCAGGGCGGAAGGCCATATTGTCGCGCAGATAGTCAAAGCCTAACTCCGAGTTGGTGATGTAGGTGATATCGCCGAGGTAGGCCTGGCGCCGCGCCTCGGGGGTGGTTTCGTGCCGGATGACCCCCACTTTGAGGCCCAGGCCGCGATAGACCGGCCCCATCCACTCCGCCCCGACCTGTGCCAGGTAGTCGTTGGTGGTAACTAGGTGCGTCCCCTTGCCGGCAAGGGCGTTTAAGGCCAGCGCCAGCGTGGCGACTAAGGTCTTCCCCTCGCCGGTCTTCATTTCAGCGATCTTGCCCTGATGCAAAGCTGCGCCGCCGATTAACTGCACATCGAAGTGGCGCATCCCTAAGTTGCGCACCGCCGACTCGCGGGTCAGCGCAAAGACCTCCGGCAGCAGCGCCTCGAGGCTCTCGCCGCCCTCTAGGTGACGCCTTTTTAGCGCGGCATAGGCTTCGGCCAGGTTATCAAGCCGCTTGACCTCGGGCTCGAGCGCGTTGACTCTGCCCACGACCTCTTGCTCAATCCGTCTAACATCGCGTTCGTTGGTATCGAAGAGCTTTTGTAACAACCCTAACATGGTAAACCCTCTCAGGCGCCCTCAAAGCGACCTAGTCTAACATGAGGGTCTGAGCCACCGGCCAGCTGGGCCGACGAAGTGCGGAGTCCGTTCATGCTTTGGGTTCAAGGCTGATCAAGCTCAGCGCGTTCGAACCGTAGCGGCGGCGCTTAAGCGGCACCGGCACCCCCTGCCTAGTCAGCGCCAGCTCCAGCCGGGTCGGGTGCTGGAACAGGTACAGGCGCGCTACCTCGGCGTCTAAGATGGCCTGGAAGATGCTGGGGAGATCATCGGGATAGGGCGGGGCGGCAAAAGCCACGTCAAACGCTTGGGGATGGGCCTGGGCGTAGCGCAGCGCGTCGCCCGTTACTACTTCTACCGGCAAGCCGAGCTGCCGGGCGTTGCGGCGAATCACCTCGGCGGCGGGCTTGGCCAGCTCCACGCAGGTCACCTGCCAGCCGCGGCTGGCGGCTTCCAGGCCGACCGCCCCCGAGCCGGCATAGAGGTCTAAAAAGCGCCCCCGCTCAGAAAACTCGAGCATATTAAAAAGCGCCTCCCGGAGTTTGCTGGGGCTGGGTCGGGTGCCGCTGGCAGGCGTTACCAAACCGCGCCCCTTGGCTACCCCGCCCAAGATGCGGGGCTTAGCCACCACCCCTCCTTGACAGCTCGAGCTGGACGCGGACGCCGCGCATGATCTGATAATACTGCGGCAGCTCATATAAGTGCGATTGCTGCGAATGGTACACTCGTGCCCGGCCATGCCAGAAGGCGACGAAGTGCTCATCCGTTTTGCCGAAGTATCGGACATCCCGGCTCTCAAGGCGCTCGACCGCTGGCCGCGGGAGCGCGTCTGGCGGCATAAGGTTGCGGTGCAGGAGCTGCGTAGCGCGCCGGGTTGTGAGGTATAACGGCGATGTATGCCTATGATCCGCAAGCAATTCTACCTGATGCCGGAGCAAGATACCGCCCTCAAGGGGCTGGCTAGGGCAAGCGGTCAGGCGCAAGCCGCCCGCGCGGTCGGGCTGGATATCACGCACGCCTAGCGCTTCACGCTGTCACCCGGTATAACCGCACACCCCCATCCGCGGCGAGTTGACCACCGGCAAAAAGGCCCACTCATCTTTATGCCTGCGCTTATGTTCGCCGCAGTAAAAAGGATCTTCGCGATCCCACCGCTCTTCGGTATGAATCCACTTAGCCGGTTTGCCGCACTTGACGCAGACAAACTCCGACGCCTCGTTACGGGCCAAGAGCCGTATCGGCTCGTGCAGGGCGTACCCCTCGCGCTCGCTAACGACCTTGAGCTTGAGATAGGTGGTCGAGCCAAAATCGTATTCGTGCGCGAACTTGAGGCCGGGCGTAAGCACTTCGGCCAGCGCTACCTCCATATCGCCCTCCTTTGGCATACGCGCCCTCCGCACCTCGAGCATCTCCCGGAGGCCAGGGGAGAGGCTGCCGAAGGTATGCTCCAGAAAGGTTTCGAGCTCGTCCTCGCCTTCGAACTCCTCCCCCTCGTCGTAGCGGACGTTATAGAGCGTATTGCCAATCTTGAACATGCTCAGGTGCCCGCAGCACTCGAGCCAGACTTTGCGGAGGAACCGGACCAGGTCGTAGAGCGTGGCCTCCGCCACGACCTCGAGGTCGAGCCAATAGTGCGGCTCATACCGCCCTTCAGCGCGCAGGTGAAAGAGCTTAGCGGGTTTGTTCTCCGCCTTATCGTGCTTGGGCAGACACGCCTTGAGATGCCGGGACATACCCGCCTTAACGCCCCGGTAGCCGCAGAGGGCGCAGGTGCCGTAACTGGTAGTGCGTGCCATGACTCAAGCTTATACCAACGGTTTATCGGCGCCATAGCTAACCGCGGCGCTCGAGCCTAAGTCGGCCGCCAGCTCTGGAGCGCCCGCAGCTTGGGCGTCTTCTTGTACTGATGCTCCTGCATGCACTTTAGCACCTCGGCCAGTACGCCGACCGCCTCCAGTACATGACTCCCTTTGTTGAGCATGGCGCATTCGGCGCGGCCGGCCATCACCGCGTCAGAGACCTCCGCCCGCGAGGCGGCCCCTTTTTTGACCAGCCGATCGAGCACCTGGGTAGCCCAGATCACCGGCAGGTGGGCAGCCTCTGCCAGCCATAGCAGCTCCTCTTGCATCTCAGCGAGGCGCCTAAAGCCCAGCTCGACCGCCAGGTCGCCGCGGGCAATCATCAGCGCGGTCGGGATGCGCCCGGCACTGCGCACGATCATCTCGGGCAGGTTTTGCACCGCCTGGGCGGTTTCGATCTTGAGCACCAGGCCGAGCGGCCGCTGGGGCCGGAGCCGCTGCAGCTCAAAGAGCAGCCGGTCGACATCCTCGGGCCGCTGCACGAACGAGTAGCCGACTAAGTCGGCGTGCTCCACGATCCACGCCAGGTCGCGTAGATCCTTAGCGGTGAGCGGGTCAAGATAGATGCTGCTGGCCGGCAGATTAACGCCCTTTTCGGGCGCGAGCTTGAAGCCCTTGGCCGAGGCGCGCACCACCCGGAGCCAGGCGCCTGCTGGGGTTATGCGCTCGACGCGGGCAGCGAGCTTGCCCTCATCGAGGTAGAGCTCTTGGCCCGGCTGCAACTGTGCGATTACACCAGGCAGATTGAGGGTCACCACCGGGGTGGTGGCTTCAGCCGCTTGGCTTGCTACCAGCAGCGCGTCTCCCACATGGAGCCGCGCCAGGGGCGGGTAGGCGGTCGCGGTGCGCAGGCGTGGGCCGGTGAGGTCCATCAGCACCGGGATGCGTCGCCCCAGGACCGGTTCCTGGCTTCTGACTAAGGAGACTAGCGCCTGCCAGACGATCGGATCACCGTAGGCGCAGTTGATGCGCACTATCTCTGCCCCGGCCTGGAGTATCCGCTTTGGCTGCTCCGGGTCGTCGAGCGCCTCTGCTGCCAGAGTGACCATGATGCGGGTCTCGCGCCCTGGCGGAGGCGGGCCAAAGAGTTGCTCAGTGTTGTGTTGCAAGCGCTCATGGCCGGCAAAAAACCGGCTCCGGTCGGGCTCCTGACCAGGCTCAGCTAACAGGCGCGAGACGGCGTAAGTGATCGCGGCGAGGTTCTCCCGCACGCGCGATTCGGCGCGGCCCAACGAAGATAATCCCTGCGCCATCAAGGCGGCTTGCAGCGGGCGGAGGTCGTGTTCGCGCAACGCCAGGTAGTAGGCTAGGTTCCAGCTGCTGGCCAAGAACTCCTCGCGTTCGATGTGCCGGGCCCAGGCTTGGTGACGGCGCCCACCCTGCTCCTGCACAAAAGCGTCTAGCTCAACCAAGGCGCTATAGAGTTGCCGCAGGTCGCCACCGTGAGAGTCGAGATACTGCTTCATAGCAAGAGCCTGTCCAACTGCTGTCATGATAGCGTCAGGTCGGCAATTCCACAACTTACCGCCTTACTCGCCCCCTTGACACCTTGACACCTTCTGTGATTTATGGCGACTCCCACAAAAGGTACTATTGGGGGGTTATGCCGATTTTAATACCCTGTGATAAAAACATCGCCACGACGAAACAACAGGGCAGCTCACCGTTTAGGACTGACGTAAGGCTTCATTGACAGGCGTCTTATACGGCAATCGCGGCTGTGTTTGGGGCGTTATGCGGATCGATATAAACACTGTTGGGCGGACTGATGCCCACTTAGTAAGCTCGTACCTTTAGCCCCTTTGCGCCCTTCAAGAGTAGAATGAACCCAAGGAGGCTACCGGTGAGCGTTACCGAAAAACTTCAGACAGCACAATTCGTAGTGGATGCTGATGGAACCAAGCAAGCCGTCATTCTTGATTATACTGTTTGGGAGGAGCTTTTGTCGCTACTCGAAGACGCTGAGGATGCCGCAGAAATAGATCATCTCCGTGAAGCTGGAGAAGAGGTAATCCCCTGGGAGCAGGCTAAGACAGAGTTGCGGGCCGAAGGGGTAGATGTATAGCGTTTGTGTTTTACGACGTGCGCTGAAGGACATCGCCGAACTGCCCAAAGAGTACATGCGCTTGGTGAGCCAGCATATTGACGAGCTTGCGAATAATCCCCGGCCAGCGGACGCCAAGAAGCTTCGTGGGCGAGATAGCTACCGCCTGCGAGTAGGCGCATACCGTGTTCTATACGAGATCAATGATAAGACTCAGGTGGTGACGGTTTATCGTGTAAAACATCGCCGTGAAGCCTATCGTTAGCCGCCCAACAAGCGTTTGCAACCGACAATAAGCCCTGCGCACAAGTCGCAGGGTCGCCCAACAATTCCGTATCTTCTGCGACCAAGCGCCCTGCTTTTGCTATCCTTAAACGAGAAGCGGCTGAAACGCAGACCGTTAGCCCGCAGTGACCGAGATCGCACATTACCCGAAGTGGATCGACCTATGAACAAGGCTTCGCCCGACAATAAGCCCTGCGCACAAGTCGCAGGGTCGCCCGACAATAAGCCCTGCGCACAAGTCGCAGGGTCGCCCGACAATTACGTCAAGTCAAAACAGCGTGTCGCCGACCACGGGGAGGTCTTCACCCCCGCGTGGCTGGTCGAGGCGATGCTCGACCTGGTGAAGGACGAAACGGAACGCATTGACTCCCGCTTCCTGGAGCCGGCGTGCGGCAGCGGCAACTTCCTCGTGCAGATCCTGCGGCGCAAGCTCGCCGCCGTCGAACTCAAGTTCGGGAAGAAGGCTTCGCCCGACAATAAGCCCTGCGCACAAGTCGCAGGGTCGCCCGACAATAAGCCCTGCGCACAAGTCGCAGGGTCGCCCGACAATTCCGACTTTGAAAGGCGGCAGTATGCCCTGCTCGCTGTGATGTGCATCTACGGCATCGAACTCCTGGAGGACAACATCGCCGAGTGCCGCGCGAATATGCTGGAGATCCTCGCCGACTACCTGAAGCTGGGGGAGTCAGACGAACTCTACCTTGCTGCTTCCTACGTGCTGTCGCAAAACCTTGTCCACGGTGACGCGCTGACCATGCGCACCCACCACGGCCAGGCGATCACCTTTGCCGAATGGGGCTATCTGGGCAAGGGCAAGTTCCAGCGGCGCGACTTTCGCCTCCATGATCTTGCCTTGTCGTCAACCTTCAGCGCGGAAGGCTCGCTTTTCGCCCACCTCGGCAAGCACGAGGTCTTCACGCCGACCAAAACCTACCCGCCGATGACGGTGCGCGAGCTGGCTACTGGGTTTGTGCAAGTGGCACTGGCACCATCGCCAAAGGAGAAAGGATACTAGGCATGACCACCGTGGCTGCTTCCGTGCCCGTGCTTCGCTGGGCGCGGAGCGAAGCGCGTCATCCTGCGCGGTCATCCTGCGCGGTCATCCTGCGCGTAAGTCGCAGGACGCAGGACGCAGGACGCAGGACGCAGAATCTATTTTGTTGAGTGCGCAATGAAACAGGCCTTCGTTTACATCCTTGCCAGCAAGAAAAACGGCACCTTGTACAGTGGCGTTACTAGCAATCTGGAGCGTCGCATGTACCAGCACAAGCATCATCTTTTAGAGGGATTCACCCGCAAATATGATGTAACTCGTTTGGTCTGGTACGTTCAGGGCGACGATATCGCTTCGGCAATCATTCTTGAGAAGAAAATCAAAAACCGTAATAGGCAATGGAAGATTCGCCTGATTGAAAAGACCAACCCGGATTGGCTGGATTTGGCCGCAGACTGGATGGGTTCTGGACCCTGCGACTCCGCGCAGGGCGACTCCGCGCAGGGCGACTCCGCGCAGGGTGACAGCGATCCCACACCACCGTCATTCTGCGCGGAACGAAGTGGAGCCGCAGAATCCATGAAGGCTGGGGATAGACCCTGCGACTGCGCGCAGGGCGACTCCGCGCAGGGTGACAGCGATCCCACACCACCGTCATTCTGCGCGGAACGAAGTGGAGCCGCAGAATCCATGAAGGCTGGGGATAGACCCTGCGACTCCGCGCAGGGCGACTCCGCGCAGGGTGACAGCGCGCAGGGTGACAGCGATCCCACACCACCGTCATTCTGCGCGGAACGAAGTGGAGTCGCAGAATCCATGAAGGCCGGGGATAGACCCTGCGACTGCGCGCAGGGCGACAGCGCACAGGGTGACAGCGATCCCACACCACCGTCATTCTGCGCGGAACGAAGTGGAGTCGCAGAATCCATGAAGGCTGGGGATAGGCCCTGCGACTCCGCGCAGGGCGACTGCGCGCAGGGTGACTCCGCGCAGGGTGACAGCGATCCCACACCACCGTCATTCTGCGCGGAACGAAGTGGAGTCGCAGAATCCATGAAGGCTGGGGATAGACCCTGCGACTGCGCGCAGGGTGACTCCGCGCAGGGCGACAGCGCACAGGGTGACAGCGATCCCACACCACCGTCATTCTGCGCGGAACGAAGTGGAGTCGCAGAATCCATGAAGGCTGGGGATAGACCCTGCGACTCCGCGCAGGGCGACTCCGCGCAGGGCGACAGCGCGCAGGGTGACAGCGCGCAGGGTGACGCGCTTCGCTCCGCACGGAATGACAAGGGGGAGTGCGTATGAACAGCGGCGCCGAGCCGACCCCAGCCCCTTTCACGCTCCGCGGCCGCAACCCGGATGTTCTGACGTGCATCGCGAACCTTTCCAACGACGAGGTCTTCACGCCGCCGGAGTTCGCCAACCGGATGCTCGACACGCTGACCGAGGCGTGGGCGGCAGCCAATGGCGGGGCGGACCTCTGGGCGGACAAGACGGTGAGGTTCCTCGACCCCTGCACCAAGTCGGGCGTCTTCCTGCGCGAGATCACCAGCCGCCTCACCAAGGGCCTGGCGGACGAAATGCCGGACCTCGAAGAGCGCGTCAATCACATCTTGACTAATCAGGTGTTCGGCATCGGGATTACGTATCTCACGAGCCTGCTGGCGCGGCGCAGCGTGTATTGCTCGAAGCACGCCAACGGCAAGCACTCGATTGCCAAGGGCTTCGCCAGCGACTCGGGCAACATTTGGTTTGAGCGCATGGAGCACACGTGGGCCAACGGCAAATGCACCTTTTGTGGCGCAAGCCAAAGCGCGCTGGATCGCGGCGAAGGCCTTGAAACCCACGCCTACGCGTTCATCCACACCGACAACATCAAGACTCGCATGACCGAGTTGTTTGGAGGCGATATGCAATTCGACGTGATCATTGGCAATCCGCCGTACCAGTTGGATGATGGAGGCTACGGCACGAGCGCTGCGCCGATTTATCAGTTGTTCGTGGAGAAGGCGCTCGACCTTGACCCGCGCTACGCGGTCTTTGTGACGCCGTCGCGCTGGATGGCTGGCGGCAAGGGGCTCGACAAGTACCGCGAACGAATGCTCTCGGACAAACGGATGCGGAGCGTCGTGGACTACCCGAAGCTCTACGAGGGGTTTCCAGGGGTGAAAATTCGCGGCGGCATCTCGTACTTCCTGTGGGATCGCGAGCACAACGGGCCGTGCGCGGTGCAGACCATCTGGGACGGGCAGCAGACTGGCCCCGCCGTTGCACGCCACCTCGATGTGTACGACATCCTCGTGCGACGCAACGAGGCTATTCCGATCTTGGAGAAGGTCAGGGCGAAAGGTGAGCCGACGCTCGATCTTCGGGTTTCCAGTCAGAAGCCATTTGGTCTCCGCACGTTCTTCCACGGCAAGCCGGACTCCAAGCGCATTAAGAATCCTGTAAAGCTCTTCGGATCTCAAAAGGTCAGCTACGTCGAGCGCTCAGAGATTCCGACAAACGCGGCGTGGATCGACAAGTGGAAAGTCCTCATGACGCGTGTCCAAGGCACGAGTGCGGCGATTGAGACAAAGTTTCTCAGCAAGCCGATCATCGCTGAGCCCGGCACTGCTTGTACTGAGAGCTATCTCGTCGCGGGCATCTTCGACACTGAAGCCGAAGCGATAAACTATGCGACATATCTGCGCACGCGTTTCGTTCGCTTCCTTGTTTCGCTCCGTAAGTCCACCCAGGATGCGCCGAAGCATGTCTATGCTTTCATCCCCGACCTGCCGTTGAACCAAGAGTGGACGGACGCCAAGCTCTACAAGCGGTACGGGCTAACCCAGGACGAGATTGCCTTCATTGAGTCGCAGGTCGCTGAGCACAGCGACGCGGTGCCTGACGAGGCTGTGAGCAACGGTGACGATGAGTAGACCTATCGAGGAAATCCTCGCGCCCAAGCCGGAAGCCCGGCCACGCATCTACGCCTACTCGATTGATGACAAGGCGCACGCAGGTCTCCTCAAGGTCGGCCAGACCACGCGCGACGTGAAGCGGCGGGTGGCCGAGCAGCTCAAGACCGCCGCGATCAAGAACTACAGGATCGAACTCGACGAGCCCGCCGAGCGCCACGACGGCACCCTCTTCAGCGACCACGAGGTACGCATGGCGCTGGACAGGAAGGGCTTCGAGAAGGTCGAGCTAGAGTGGATGCGCTGCTCGGTTGTGGACGTGAAAACTGTGCTCGCCGAGTTGCGCACCGGCCAGCGCTTCACCGGCACGCACCACGAGACATTTCGGATGCGCCGCGAGCAAGCCGAGGCCGTGAACAAGACCCACGCCTACTTCCATTCGATCTGGCAGGAGGACATGCACGCCGTCCCGCGCTTCCTCTGGAACGCGAAGATGCGCTTCGGCAAGACCTTCACCACCTACCAGCTCGCCAAGAGGCTCGTCGCCAAGCGAGTGCTGGTGGTGACCTTCAAGCCCGCCGTCGAGGATGCGTGGCAGACGGATCTTGAATCTCACGTGGATTTCGACGGGTGGCAGTACCTCTCCCGCAACTCCGACGGCGATCCAAGGAAGATCAGCTCGCAGAAACCGGTGGTGTATTTCGGCTCCTTCCAGGATCTGCTCGGCCGCGATGCGGCGGGGAATATCAAGCCCAAGAACGAGTGGATACATACCGTGAACTGGGACCTCGTGGTCTTCGACGAATACCATTTCGGCGCGTGGCGCGAGACCGCCAGGGAACTGTTCGAGGGCGAAGAGGAGGCGGTCGCCAGGAAGGAGGCCAGGCTCGAATACGCGGCCGGGCTGGAGGAGGTGAACGAAGACCTGACTGTCCTCTCGGAGAAGGAGACGGAGTTTCTCCCCATCACCACCAAGGCCTACCTTTACCTTTCGGGCACACCGTTCAGGGCGCTGGCCACCGGTGAGTTCATCGAGGAGCAGATCTTCAACTGGACGTACACCGACGAACAGCGCGCCAAGGAAGCGTTCGCCGCCAAGAACCCCGGCCAGTGGAACCCCTACGGCGCGTTGCCGCAGATGCGGCTGCTCACCTACCAGATGCCGGATGAACTGCTGGCCATCGCCAGCGCCGGGGAGTTTGACGAGTTCGATCTCAACGCTTTTTTCGAGGCCTCGGGTACGGGTGAGACGGCGCAGTTCAAGCACAAGAGTGACGTGCAGAAGTGGTTGGACATCATCCGCGGCGGGTACTTGCCCAGGGCGGTCGAGCACCTGAAGACTGGCACGCGGCCGCCCTTTCCGTACTCAGATGTGCGCCTGCTGCCCTACCTGCAGCACTCGTTCTGGTTTTTGCCCAATGTCGCGGCCTGTCACGCGATGGCCAACCTGTTGGCCGAGCGACACAACACCTTCTGGCACGACTACTTGGTGGTCGTGGCCGCAGGTGCCTCCGCAGGTATCGGGCTGGAGGCGTTGCCCCCCGTGCGCCGGGCCATCGGCAGCGGCTTCGAGACCAAGACCATCACGCTTTCGTGCGGCAAGCTCACCACCGGTGTGACGGTGCCGCAGTGGTCGTCGATCCTGATGCTGCGTAACCTCAAGTCGCCCGAGACCTACTTCCAGGCCGCCTTCCGCGTGCAGTCGCCGTGGTCCATCAAGAATCCCAACGGCGACGACCCAAACGAGGAGGAGATCCTCAAGCCCGTCTGCTTTGTCTTCGACTTCGCGCCCACGCGCGCGCTGCGCCAGCTCTCGGAGTACGGAATCGGCCTGTCGCCCAACGAACCGAACCCGGAGAACGCGGTCAAGGACCTGGTCTCGTTCCTGCCGGTGCTGGCCTACGACGGCGCGAATATGACGCAGATCGACGCGGGCGGCATCCTCGACATCGCGATGGCGGGCACCTCGGCCACGCTACTGGCCCGCAAGTGGGAGAGTGCGCTGCTGGTGAACGTGGACAACGACACCCTGCGGCGCATCCTGGACAACCCCGAGGCCATGGCCGCCGTGGAGCGCATCGAGGGCTGGCGCGCGCTGGGCGACAACATCATCGAGACCATCATCAACAAGAGCGAGAAGGTCAAGGAGCTCAAGAAGACGGCCAAGGATCAAGACCTGACGGCCAAGGAGAAGAAGGAGCTCAGCGACGAGGAAAAGGAGTACAAGTCCAAGCGCAAGCTGGTGCAGGAGAAGCTGATCAAGTTTGCTACGCGCATCCCGGCGTTTATGTACCTGACCGACTTCCGGGAGAATACGCTACAGGATGTGATCACCAGGCTCGAGCCGGACTTGTTCCTGGCGGTCACCGGTCTGACGGTCAGGGATTTCCACCTGCTTGTGCGGCTCAAGGTGTTCAACACCGAGCAGATGAACCAGGCCGTGTTCGCGTTCCGGCGGTACGAAGATGCGTCGCTCCGCTACACCGGTATCGAGAGCCACCCGGGACTGACCCATTACGGTCTGTACGACACGGTAGTGGCCAGGGAGTGACGCGCGGTTGCGCTGCGCCGGAGTGTAACAACTTCCAGCGGCACGCTGCTATCTCGTATCTCGCAAGCTCGACGTGGTGGGGGCCTGCCTCAGGCAAGACGGTACAATAGGGCTTATGCTGTTAGCCGCCCTCCACCAGGTCGATAAGCACTACGGCGAGCAGGTGGTGCTCAAGGGGGTGACCATAGAGCTGCGCGCGGCCTCACGGCTGGCGTTAATCGGCCGCAACGGCTCGGGCAAGACCACCATCTTGCGGCTGCTGCTGGGGCAGGAGGTCCCGGACGGCGGCGAGGTCTACCGGCGCGAGGGGATCACGCTGGCGATGCTTACCCAAGACCCGCAGTTTGATGAAGCTATCAGCGTTTTGGAGGCCTCAGAGCAAGCCTTTGCTGAGCTTGACGCCATGGAGAGCGAGCTGCAAGGGCTCGAGCGGGCCGGGCTTGACGACCACGACCGCTATGAACGTTGGGAGGCGCTGCATGAGGTGTTCATCCGGCGCGGTGGCTACGAGCGCCGGGCCCGGCGCGACGCGGTGCTCCAGGCGCTGGGCTTTCGCGGGCGCGAGCAGGTCTTGGTGCGCCACCTCTCCGGCGGCGAGAGGACGCGGCTTGGGCTGGCGCGGCTACTGATGGCCCAACCTGATGCGCTGCTGTTAGATGAGCCGACCAACCACCTGGATCTGGAGATGCGGGAGTGGCTAGAGGGCTACCTAAGCCGCTACCTGGGGGCGGTGCTGCTGGTGTCGCACGACCGGGCCTTTCTGGACGGCGCCAGCAACGCTACCGCTGAGATCAAGCTAGGGACTCTGCGCACCTTCGCAGGCAATCCGAGCGCCTACCTAGCCTACCGGCTCGAGCAGCTCCGCATCGAGGCCAAGACGCGCCACAATCAGCAGCGCGAGTATCAGCGGCTCGAGGCCGCCGCCGAGCAGATGAAACGCTGGGCCAGGCAGAACGCTAAGCTGCACCGGCGCGCCAAGGCCATGTTCACCAGGCTTAGCCGCTACGAATTGCAGATGCTGCCGGAGGCCGAGCGCCACGAGCGCACCGCCCGCTTTGGCTTCGACTGCCAGCCGAGCGCCGAGCTGGTCGTGCAGGCCGCTCACCTGTCCAAGCGCTTTGATGGCCATAAGCTCTTTGACCATGTTTCGGTGACGGTGCGGCAAGGCGAGCGCATCGCTCTAGTCGGCCCCAACGGAGCAGGGAAGACCACCTTCGTGCGGGTGCTGCTCGGCGAATTAGCCAGCGACGACCCGCGCGCTCATGTTCACTTTGGGGCGCGGGTGCGGGTAGGTTATTATGACCAGCAGCTGCGCGGCGTCGATCCCGCGCTGACGCTGATTGAAGAGCTGATCCGGCTGGTGGGCGATGTCGAGGCGCACAACCTGCTCGGCAACTTCCTGTTCCCCTATGACGCGCAGTACAAGCGCATCGCCGACCTTTCCGGCGGCGAGCGAGCGCGTCTAGCCATACTTAAGCTCACTCTGGGCAACTACAACCTGCTGGTCTTGGACGAGCCGACCAACCACCTCGATGTGGAGATGATCGAGGCGTTGGAGGTGGCGCTTGATGACTACCAGGGGACGGTGCTGACTATCTCCCACGACCGGCGCTTCCTAGAGGCCACCACCGAGCTGGTCTGGGAGCTGCAAGACGGGCGGTTTATCGCTTATGAAGGCGACTGGGAGTACTATCAGTACAAACGCCGGGAGCGCCGGGCGCCGGTCAGCGCTGAGACCGCTGTCAGGGCCAGCGCTGCGCCGCCGTTAGCAAAGAGCCCTTCCAAGTGGCAGATGGCACGCCAACTCGCGGCGCTCGAGGCGCACATCGCTGAGCTTGAGGCCGAAGTGAGGCAGCTTGATGAGGCGTTAGCCGATCCCCAACAGTTAGACACCGCAACCATTGCGACCTTGGGTGAGCAACACACCCGCCTTGAAGGCGAGCTGCTAGCAGCCATAGCTAGCTGGGAAGAGACCAGCGAGCGGCTCGCCAAAGCTTAGGATCTACCCGCCCTGGCTGACCACCGGTAGGCTGGCCTCGCGCCAGGCGATACTGCCGCCCATGCCATAACCTGCTTGGCGATGCTGGTATAGTGCGCTAACGCGAAGCTTCAGAACTCCAAGCAGAAGTGAGATTTTCCTCAGGACAAGTTCTTGACCTCAGTTTCTCACGCTGCTAAGGTGAAGCAACACTTGGTAGTGCCGACTGCAAATACAACATAGGCCTGCCTTGTGTCGGCCATGGGGGTGGTGCGTGGTCCTCAAGCTATCCATGATGACGGTAGGCCTCCTCTGGCTGCTGCCAGGTCTTGCTTTCTCTCAGTCCGCACCGGAGACCTATGCTGTCAGCGCAGGCCGTGCAGTGGTGGTTGGTAACGACGGAAGCATCTTCGTGGCCGGCTGGATGGCAGGGGAACTTGCCGGGACGAAACTCGAGAGAGCAAGCGCCTTCCTGGCCAAGTTCACTGTTGACGGTGCGCTGTTGTGGCTAAAGCAGTTCGGCTCCGAACACCTCAATTTCGCCTATGACCTCGCCCTGGATGCAACTGGGAACGTCGTGGTGGTAGGCAGTAGTGGGAACGCCCCCAGTCAAGACGAGCCAGGCACCTCCCAGGCGTTCGTGGCCCTGTTCGATGCCGATGGCGAGCTTCTATGGCTGGAAGCGTTTGGTTATGGCGAGCGCAATGAGGCCCGGGCGGTGGCAGTGGATGCCGGCGGAGACATCTTCGTGGTTGGGGAGACTTGTCATCTGGACGCTAACGACTGCCCCACCATCGCCTTTCTTGCCAAGTACACCATAGAGGGGCAGCAATTATGGATCAAGCCATTCAATGTCGACGGTTATGCGACTGCCACGGGCGTTGCGGTGGACTCTGAAGGGAACGTTCGGGTGGTTGGCTCGAGCGCGACGGAACCGATTCAGACGACATTTCTTGGAGCCCATGTGTACGTGGCCTCGTTCGATCCTGCTGGACGCCGACGCTGGCTTGTGCAGTTTGGCGATGCCTATCACGTCCTTGCCTATGCGGTACAGGTAGATGGTGAAGGCAACGCTTTCGTCGCAGGTGATACCCCTATCGCTAACAACCTTGGAGAACGTGACTACGATATCCGAGACACTCGTCGGAGTTTGGATGCCTTCCTCGCCAAGATAGATGCGGAGGGGCAGATCGTGTGGATCAAGCAGTTCGGGGCTGGCAAAGGTTATATGGGATTTGATGTAGCCGTTGATCACCTGGGGAATGCTGTGGTTGTAGGGGCGGGCAACGGCAACCTGGGTGGTGAACCGCAAGGGTTGTCAGATGCGTTCGTGGCGAAGTACGCTCCGGATGGAACACGCTTATGGGCGCATCAGTTCGGCACTCCCATGTTCGATGGTGCGTACGGTGTAGCTGTCGATGCAGCCGATCAAATCTTCATAACCGGGTATCTGGACGCAGATTGGCAGCCTCCTTATGACAGAGGCCGACATGCGTTCCTTGCCAAATACGACCCTCATGGTCAGCAGTTGTGGTTACGCACCTTTGAAAGCGCTGTGGCCGAACTGGAACAGCGCCGATGAAGCGGTCTAGCAACCTTACCGGACGAAAGACGAGCTCTCATTCTCAAGGAGGCAATGTCATGCACAAGCCCTATCACAAAGCCATCGTCAACACTCGACTTTGGCCATTATGAAGACGCTGTAAAGGCAAGACAAGCATGCATGTGCCCCCTGTGACAAGATGGTTTCGAGCAAATCAATTGTCCAGGAGGGATCATGCTCAGCCTGTCTCCGGCGATTATACAGTTCCTTTCAAGCTTTATGGCTCGAGCCCTGCCCGAGCGAGGAGCCGGTAGTTACCACCTTGAGCATCGACCCTCCCGGCCTGTCCGGCGGCGCGGTCGACACCGCGTACTGCTTCACGCTGACCGCCACAGGTATCCCAGTCGGTCTCTCTACCGTCACCTTCGCCTGGAACTTCGGGGATGGTCGGGCGAACAGCACCGGCTCGCGTTCGGAAGCCGTGACGAACCGCAACGCCGGCACTGTGATCTGTCATACGTATCTCAGCGCGTCCGCCTACGGCCTGGTTGCAGCCGTGAACGACGGGGCCAGCACTTTGGCGGACGCCAGCGTCGTGGTCATCATCGGGGCAGCGCAAGATCGCGAAGAGGAGCTTAACATCTGTGAAGTCTGGAAGGCGGCTCAGTCCGGCGGCTACGGCGCCACTGTCGACAATTGGGACATCAGCGCCATTCCGAGCGGGGCAACCTTCGACATCAGGTTTAATGCCTATCAAATACCAGATAAGTTCATGGTGGAGTATCCAGCCGGCAACATAGTGCTCAACACCGGTTGGCGAGGAGATAGCGAGTATGCCGGCGATCCTCTCTATCCGGGAGGGATCGCAGGGCCTGGTCAAGGAGAGGTGTTGGACATATTCACCAAGGCTGGCATCAATTCGTTCAAGGTGACAGTCATCGGCCCGCATCCGCTTACCGCTTGGGACTACGAGATCCGCTGCCGGCAGTGAGCGAACGCGTTCTTACCAGATAACGAGCCTGGGGCGACAAATGCCCCATGCCTCTACAACCCCAGTTCGGGGATTAGATCAGCGCCGGCAGTTGCGCCAACTAGCGCTTGGGTATCGGTGTCTTTTTGCCTGAACCTGGTTGTGGCTTCGCACGGCGCGTAGGAAACTTTTGCGGTTGGCGCGGACGCCTACCGCATGGGCGATCGTTAAGCTGCCCCTAAGTAGGCCTCGTGCCTAAACCCCCAAGTCTAGAAGCGCATTTCTGGCTGCACGCGGTTCCTGAACGCGTAATCGTTCAGCGCTTCGACGGCTGCGCGAAGTTCAGCGATGTCATGACGAACTGTATACAGTGCGCTCTGTTCGCTCAGCAGCGCAACCAGATGCTGATTGAGGCTCACCCCTTCGCGCTCGGCGCCCTCGCTAAGCCGCCGGTGCAGCGAGTGCGGCATCCGCAGGAGCACTCGGCCACTAAAAGCTTCGTCAGTCGAAGGTAAGGGGATCTCATCGCCATGCTCGTAAGCCACCTCGAGCCAGAGTTGGCGCGCCTCTTCGATCATCTCCATAGCTTCATTCAAGGTCTCGCCCTGACTCACACAACCGGGCAAGTCCTTAATCTCTACGGTATAGCCGCCCTCTTCTTCCGGATAAAAGGTGACAGGATAGTGCAGGCTGAGGTAGTACTCCAAAGGTCGTCTTTCAGTCTTGTGGGCTATAACCGGCCTCCTCCAGTAGCTTCACGATAGTGATATCACATATAGTATTATTCTGACAAGTGCCAAATCACACTCAGTCCGCGACCGCTTCGACGCCTTCTCCACCTTCGTCGCCACTCGCCTCATCATCCTCTGCGCTCTCATCCGCACCGGGTTTCCACTGCAACTCAGCGAGACTCCGGCGGATCTCCTGCGGTTTATCCGCCCTGGCTGACAACAGGCAGTTCAGCCTCGTGCCAGGCGATGATGCCGCCCGTGACATTGATCGCCTGGTAGCCCTGAGCCAGCAAGAAGTTAACGACCTGTGCGCTGCGCCGCCCGCTGCGGCAGTAGACGACGATCTCACGCTCTCTGGGCAGCTCACTATAACGCTCAGCGAACTCGGTGAGCGGCAGGAGCCGGTCGCCGGGGATGTGAGCCTCGGCGTGCTCGTCCGGCTCGCGCACATCTAGCAGCAAAGAGCCGTTTTGCGTGCGCTGGTAGGCTTCCTGAACATCAATGGCGGGGGCCTCAGTCATGCCGCACTATAAACGGCAAGCTAGTAGTGGGTTAGCGAGCTGCGCTACCTCAGCGCCGCCGCAGGCTCCGCAGCCGGGCCGCCGCCGCCTCGGCGCTGATCTCGCCGCGCTCGAGCCGCGCCAGCACTTCGGTGCGCTCGTCGGCAGCCTCCGCTAGCGCCTCGTAGCTGAGGGCCTTGAGCAGCGCTTCAAAGCGCAGCCGCACCGTGGGGTAGCTAAGCCCCAGGATGCGCTCGACCTCCTTGAGGTTGCCACGCACCTTGACAAACAGCCGCAAAAAGTCGAGCTGCTCGCTGGGCAGCAGGGCAAACTCGTTGGGGATAAAGCGCCCTTCAATAGTAACGCCGCTACTGGGGCACGCCAGGCGGGTGACCTCCAGCGGTTCGCCCGTCACCGGGCAGTGGGTAGGCATCGGCAGGCGTTGCATGTCATACCTCTCGCAGTTCGATGGCAAAGTCCGGCGTGCTGATGGCTAGGAGCGGCTCGCCGCTGGGGAGCCGCAGCAGCGGGGTGTCGTCAAACAGTGACGCCAGGAGCATAAGGGCGTCCGGTGCCGCCGTCGGCCAGTAACGGCGGACACGGGCGGACTTGTCGGCGGGGAGTAGCGTTATCAGCAGCGGCGCGAGTTTGAGCACTAGTGCCAGCGACTCTAGCGCCCCCAGCGGCACCCACCAGCGCAGGTTGATCCCGCGGGCGCGCACCGTTAGCCGCACAAAGCGAGGGCGCAGGTCGTCCCAGGCGGCCCTGATCGAAGCGTCGCCAGCGCATCTATACCACTTCGATGAGAATGCGCACCGGTTTGCCGTCCTCCTGGGCCTCGATTTCGACCAAGCGCCCCTCGGGCAGCTCCCCTTTGAGCACGTCGAGGATCTCGCTGAGGTTGATGCCCTGGGCGGTTAGCTCGTCCCGGGTCTCTTTGGGGATAAAGCCCATGGCGAACTTAGCCAGCGGCGCCGGGACGTTGACGCGAACTTTGGCCTCATCGGTGGCGTCGATCTCGATGCGCACCATCTTGGCCACCCCCTTAGGTTTGGGCAGCTCGCTGCCGAGCGCGTTTAACAACTCATCGGCCTGCTCAACCGAGAGCTGTCCGCCGGCTAACAGCTCGAGGATCTTGCGCTGTTCACTCACGGTCCACCTCGATAGCTAGATCGCCCGAAATGACGTTGAGTTTTAAGGTCGCCTGGCCCGAGCCCACCGTGCCGCTAAACTGCCGTACTACCAACTGCTTCTTATAGGTAAAGTCCTTAGGCAGCGAGATGTCGCCGCTGGTGGCGCGGCCCTCGACCCGCACGCTCGAGCCGGCCAGGAGCCGGATATCGACGTCGCCAGAGGTAGCTTTCAAGGTGTGCTCGCCCTGGGCAAGGCGCAGGCGGGCATCGATGTCGCCGCTGATCGCTACCAGATCGACACCGCCTACGTTCTTTAGAGTTACGTCGCCGGCGGTGAGGCGTCCCTTGACGAACGGCACACCATCGATGGTCACATCGCCGGCGGCGCCCGCTATCGCTACGCCGAACCCGGCGGGCAGCTTGATGGTGACATCGCGCCGCCTGAGGATGCCGCCAAGCCAGCCACTCAGCGAATCTTCGCCGCTGCGCCCGCGCACCACAAAGTTTTCACCGTCCCGTTGCAGCTCTACCTCGCCGTGAACCTGCGGCTCACTGAGGCTATTATCGACCTCAATGGTTAAGTCGCCAGCGCTCACCTCCACCCTGACCCAGCGCTCGGGGCCGTTGCCGATTGTGGCTGAAGCCGGCGCTGCGGCGGACGATGACTGGTCGTTGAGCGCGTCCAGACGCGCTTCGGCACTCTCGACCTCGCCGAGGGCATCGAGCAGCAGCTCAGCCTCAGCCGGGGTGATCTTCCCTTCGGCCAGTAAAGCTTGGATGCGGTCACGTTCAGTCATGATCCCTCCTAAAAGGTAGTAGTCAAGTATTCGAGTATTCAAGTATTCGAGTAGGGGCGAGCCTATGCCACCCTGGTTTCATGGGTGGTGTAGCCTGTTGCATGGACGACTCCTCCTTAGAGCCTGGGATGAGGTGTTAGCGGTGTAACTCGCAAGCACCTCTAGCAGAAAGTGTAAAGCAAAACATCATCGCTTGTCAAGACTAGCTTTATATTTAGTGAACTCAACCCGCCGCTAGGCCGAGTCTGCCTCACCCGAGATTGCGGCGGGCTTGACAGCCTATAGCAGGTATCATCTGGTTTGATCCTGCGGGTGCTCGCAGGACTGCGAATCGTTCTCTATCCTGCGGTTTACTCGCAGGACGCCTTTGCAGAGATGATACCTGCGCTAAGGCGACTCGGTATTTGTGAAAACCGCTGTAGATGGCTAGGTGTTTAAGGATGGTTGTATTCCGCGAGAACATAGGGTATAGTGATCTTGCTGCATCGCAGCGCAGGCGTCAGCCTGAACTTTGTATGGCGTGTAATGCGCAGGAAAAGATGGGTAACATGGCAACAGGAAAAGTCAAGTGGTTCAGTAACGAAAAAGGCTTCGGGTTTCTTGAGCAAGATGGCGGCGGAGCCGACGTTTTCTGCCACTTCTCAGCGATTAGCTCGAGCGGCTACCGCAGCCTCAACGAAGGCGACGAGGTAGAGTTCGACATCGAACAAGGCCAAAAGGGCCTACAAGCTAAGAACGTTACGATCACCCGGGCGGCTCCGGCCGCCGCGCGTCCGCAGCGTTCGCGCTACTAAAAAGCGCACGGACTATTCCGCCCGGGAAACCGGGCGGTGTTTTTTTTGCCTAAGCCTAAGTGAGGACCTCGGCTGAGCGGGTCAACAGATAGCTCCCGGCCACAAAGCGCGTGGCCTGAAAGCCCTGGCTCAGCGCCGGCAGCATCGCCTCACGCAGCGCTAACCGCCAGCGCAGCGCCAGCTCCGGCTGCTCGGCCATCAGCCGGGTGAGGTCCGGCGGGACGGCTAGCCACAGTGCCTCAGCGTTGGCCTCAAAAGGGTGGAGGCGCGGCTCACCCGCCTCGTCGCTAAGCAGCCACGGGCCGTCAAGGTCGGGCGGGGAGCGGTGCTGCTGCAGCGCTATCACCTCGGGCGCGTCTAGCTGCCAGAGCGCTAGTAGGCGGTCGCTCGGCAGGCCCGCGTTAAGGTGCCCGCTCATAGCGCCGTATTCGTTAATGCGGTATTCAAGCCCCACCGCGCCCAGGTGCTCGAGGTTGAGCTTGGCATTTTTGGCCTGTAGCGGATCGAAGGTCCAGGTCATCCAGGTGATGCCGCGGCGCAGGCACCAGGCTCGTTGCAGCCATTTGAGGTGCCGACCTATTCCCTGGCTGCGATAGCTGGGCAGCACCGCTACCATATGCGAGTGCTGGCCGAGGCTAGGCTGCCACTCCGGGCAGTGCGCAGGGAAGCCATAAACGAAGCCGATCAGCTTCGTCCCGTCGAAGGCGCCGATCACCACTCCGCCGGCGTGGACCGCCGCGACTAATTGTGAGGCCGGCAGCAGCTCGCGCTCGGGCAGTCCCCACACCTCTTGCTCGATCGCTTCGCACGCCAGCAGCTCATCAAAACCGGTCAGTTCACGGAAGGTCACGAAGCGAGTATAGCTTGCTTACCGGACTTCGGCGAAGCTCCTGGGACTTTGTAAGCTCAGCTAACTTTTGCCTCATGAGGTGTGCTTATACTCTTGTTGTATGAGCTATGAGCAATCTTAGTGCATAGCTTGTAAAAGGTTAGCGCCGCCAAGCTATAATCCGGACGCATAACCAAAAGGAGTTTGTGATGAAGCGTTTCGCCCTCATGATCGCTACCACCCTCGCCCTAGTAGTTGCGGTTGCTGTGGCCAACCATCATGCCAAACCTGCCACAGTAGTCGATATTGCTGTCGGTAGTGAAGACTTCACCACCTTGGTCGCTGCAGTACAAGCCGCCGGGCTAGTCGAAGTTCTCTCTGGCGAAGGTCCCTTCACGGTCTTTGCTCCCACTAACGACGCTTTTGCCGCTGCACTCGAAGCGTTAGGCATTACCGCTGAACAGCTCTTGGCCGACACCGAGACGCTGACTGCCATCTTGACCTACCATGTAGTGCCGGGTAAGGTGATGGCCGCTGACGTCATCGCTGCGGTCCTGGGCGCCGAAGGCGGCGTGTTCATGGCTCCGACCGTGAATGGCGCCGAGATTGAAGTTACTATGCAGGACGGCAACGTACTCCTTAATGGCGTTGCTACCGTGGTCACCACCGACCTTGAGGCTGGCAACGGCGTGGTCCACGTGATCGACGCGGTCATCCTGCCCCCGACTGAGTAGAGCTCAAACTATACCGCTACAAGGCGCCGGAGCACCGGCGCCTTTTCTGTTTGAACGACCCCCCTACTCTGAGCGATCTCGGTATACTCTCAGCGATGAGCGAGGGAGGACGGCCATGATTACCGCGATCGCTTTCGATTGGGGTGGGGTGTTTACCGAGGGAACCTTTGACTCGATGGCGGTGCGTAATCTGGCCTCCGCCTGCCGGGCCAGCATTGAACAGGTGAGCGCCAGCTACTTCCCGCTGATGACTCAGGTCGAGGTCGGCAGTATGGGTCTGGCCGAGTTCCATCGCGAGTTTGTGGTGCGGTCGGGCCTCGTTATCGAGGCTCGGACTTTCCGGGAGACCTTCTTGGGTTCGGTCAGGGAGCGTGCCGCGATGTACGGCATTTTAGCGCGCATACCAGCCCACTACACGGTCGGGATGCTGTCTAACAATGCGCCGGAGCTGTGCGACGCGGTGCGCGGCGATCCGCGCCTGCGCCGCATCGAGCGCTTCGTGTTTTCTAACGAGATCGGCGTGCGCAAGCCCGACCTGGCCGCCTTTGCCGCCTTAAGCGCGGCACTCGGCGTCCCGCCGGAGCAGACTGTCTTTATCGACGACAACACCGATAATATCGATGCCGCCCTGGGTCTGGGCTTCCATGCCTTGTGGCTTGATACCATGCCCAGCTTCCGCGTCCGCTGGCAGGCCGCGCTGCCTGAGATTCCACTATGAGCGAGCGCCTAGTCAAGCTGTTGCAGGGCTATATCTGGTATCCGCGCGAGGCCCCCATCGACCTGGCCGACTATCTGCCGCAGCGGCTCGAGCCCGGCCTGCATCTCCTCTGGGACGAGATCACTCCCCCCTTCACCTTCTTTGACGACGGCACCTTCGCTGCCACCCAGCACTTCTGGCAGTTTACGGTTGTAAAAACCATGCGTGATGACGATGATGCCGAGGCGCTAATCCCCTGGCTAACCGAAACGCTCCAGGCCAGACTAGCAGCGACCCCGCCGGGAGTGGGCTGGCAGGTGTTTGCAGACCTGCGCGAGGTGTGAGGCCGGTATCAGTGGCTGGGATGCCACTTCTCAAGCAGATGAAAACCGGGCGACCACGTGGGGTCGCCCCTTCTAGCTTCTAGCTACTGCTTTTCGGAGTAGTGAAAATAGCTCAGTCGATCTCCATCGCCTCCCAGCTTCCAACCGCCAGCCGCCAGCCCACCCCGATCGCCAGCAGGCTCACTAACGGCCAGCTTATGAGCCCGCTAAGCAGCAGGAGCTGGCTCTGCAAAGGGGCGAGCCCGGCGATCACCCCAGCTAACAGGTATAAGGTGAGCGGCCCAGCGGCGGCAAGCAGGTAAACCAGGGGGATCAACAGCTGTAGCAGATTGGCCATCGCAGGGCTTAACTTCTCCCCCGGACCATAGCCCCAGTACTCCAGCCCGGTGGTGATAACTGCCAGGCTGAGCAGGAGCAGCACCAGCCCGATCAGCGCTAAAAGGGCATGGCCTGACGCCGCTTCTCCTAGCAGGACAAAGGCCAGGATTCCCGCTGCCCCGAGCAGGAAAGCAGGTGCCGTTACCTTCAGCACTTCAGTCAGGACCACCTCGGCAGAAGTTAGCGGCAGCGCCTTGATCAGCCACAAACTCCGTTTGAGCAGCCCCATCACGGCCTTGGCGTTTCCTGCTTGGGAGAGCTGATTTACCGGCACAAAGAGGACTTGGAGCCCCCACGGCAGCGCCACCGCCGCGCCGAGGACAATCGCTGCCAGCGCAGCCGCCGGTGAGCCCCCTAGCCAGACGAGCAGCCGGCCCTCAAGGAGGAAAAAGATGAGCGCCAGGTAGCCGGCCAGTAAAACAAAAAATGCGAACCACGCTTCCTTGTTGCGCTGAGCAAGGCGCCACTGGGTAAGCACAGCCGCCATCAGGGGAGGGTGTATGGCTCCTCCCCCTAGCCGTGCGGCCTTACGGGGTTGGCTGGCGGGGGCCGATTGCGTTAGCAGCCAGCCTTGATAGAAGAGGTGGCGGGCCAGCCAGAAGATGACCAGCATGGTGGCCCCGGTAACCAACAGCAGCATCAGCAGCGGGCGCAGCCCCTGGGCGGGCGCGGCGCTAGCTAGCGCGTAGAGGAGTTGGCCGGCTGAAATGGGCGCTATCAGCTCGGCTAGTGGGCTTAGCCAGCCGAAGAGCTCTGCCAGACGGACCAGTAGCGGCATCAACTGCTCCAGGGGCCTTCCAGCGATGAGAAACCAAGCGATGGTGGTTCCTAACGACACGGCCCCGGCGAGTAGGCTAAGCGTCTGGGTCGTCATTACTCGCAACAGGGCCATGCCCAGCAGGAGGCCGATACCGGCCGGAACTAAGGTAAAAACCCAAAAGAAAGGCAGCGCGGCGGCGTAGTAATACCAGGGCGCCGCGATGCCCCAGCCGACTGCGATTAACAGGGCCAGGCTTAAGAACAGGACGCCCAGCGACGACTGAAGCTGCACGGCCAGGAACTTAACCGCCAGGACCTGATTGGCCGGGATCGGCAGGGCGAGCAGGTAGTTAAGATCGGGGGAGCGGTAGAAGCGGGGGATCAGATTGGCCAGGCTGGTGGTGAGGGACGCAAAAAAGATGAAGGCCGCCACCAATGCGAAAGCGACCCACCCCCAGGCCGGGTCCAAAAAGTCGCTAAGGAAATAAGCGAGGCCGACAGCCAGGCCGGCCCCGCCGACGATAACCAACAAGGTAGTGATCCTCTGCTGGCGGGTGCGCCAGTAGGTGTTGCGCACAAGCCGCCATTGGAGAGTGAAGAGGGGTGCTAGGTAGCTCATGCGCCGTTTCCCTCTTCACTGCTGCTCCCGGTGAGGGAGAGAAAAAGGTCTTCCAGGGTACTGCCGGGTAGTTGCGCTTGCTCGCGCAGCTCGGCTAGCGAACCGACGGCGATCAGCTTCCCCTGGTTGATGATGCCGATGCGGTGGCAGAGCCGCTCGGCGATCTCCATGATGTGGGTGGTTAAGAGGACCGCGCTGCCCCCTTGCGCGCTGCTTCACCGAAATTCTCCAAAGTCTTGGCAATGGCGTGTTGGTGCAGGGCGCTGTGCTGAAACTGCTCCCAGCTGAGATCGCGGCTGAATTCAAGAACCCGTTTGGCCGCGAGCAACATGTCAAGCAAATAAGCCTCATCGCGCCACATAAATACTCTTGAGGTGGCTAAGGATATGCTTGCGGCGAAGGTAGTTTTCGCTCCCCTCGATCAGTCGCCTTTCAACCAGATCCACCTTGCGCTCAAAAATCTGTTCTAACTCCGCTTTCAGTTCGGACAGATGTGTGAAATCCCAGTGCGCTCCTGGTTCAAAGGCGATCATGACATCCACATCGCTGTCGGGCCGAAAATCCTCCCGCAGCACCGAGCCGAAGAGTGCCAGCTCAGCAATCCGCCATTTCCGGCAGAAGGCTGCAATGGCTTCCTGCGGCACTACGGTGTGCTCTATCATCACTGCTAACTCCCTTGAGTCCATTATAATTGCCGCCTTCAGGTGAGTGCAGTTAGGTATCTTTAACGGCTCATAGCGCAACCTTATGGCTTGGAGGTGTGCTCTCTTCGACAGGATCGGGCTCGAGCCAGGCGATAATTACTGCTGGCAGGGTAAAGATGGCCGTCCCCAGAGCAGAGACCAGCGCGATGAAAACAGGCTCTTCAAACCAGTGATTGGCCAGGTTCAGGCTGAGCAGAATCCCTAGCACAAAGTAGTTGACGGGGACGAAGGCGAGGCGGTGAGCCCGGTTGCGCAAGGTTTCCTGGCGCTCGTCAAGGTAACGGCTTTGCATTGCGTCGAGCAGCCCGGTGGCGTAGGCCAGGGTAAACACCAAAACGAGATAGAGGCAGATGAAAGCCCATCTGAGTGCCTGTGCGACCTCTTCGCCAAGGAGCTGGGTAAGCACAAAGCTGAGCAAGCTAAGGTAGGCGATAATAACCAGGCTACGGCGGGTACGTTGGCTAAAGCGGATACGGGTGCTAAGCAGCTTCATAAGACCACCTCCCTGTTCTGGGGTACAAGCGCTTCGCTCAAGGGCTTGAGCGGACGGGTCGAAAAGATCGCCTCAATTGGCAAGCCGAAGTACTCCGCGAGCTTAAAAGCCAGCTCGAGGCTAGGGTTGTAATCACCCCGCTCCAGGTAGCCGATCGTCTGGTAGTTGACCCCGACAGCATCGGCCAGCTCCTGGCGCGACAGGCCGCGCTCGGCTCGGAGTACCGGCAGGCGGTTATAGAGCTTAAGTCTGTCTTGGGCCAAGACTCACCTCTTTCGCAATATCATCCCAACACATTGTTATATAAGTACAACAAAAAGTCAAGACCCTGCTATAAACAGCATCGAGATTGACGGCTCGAGACACACCACTACCCCTTGCTTTTCACGCCTCACCCTCGCGCCCCAGATGGTAGAGTCGTCCCTATGAACCTCCTTAAACAACTTTCTGAAGTAGCCGGGGTACCGGGCCGTGAAGAGCGGGTGCGGGAGATCATCCGCCAGGAGCTTACAGGCCTAGTTGACGACCTGCGCGAGGATGCGCTCGGCAACCTGATCGCCGTCAAAGAGGCCAAGAAGGGCGCCTTGCGGGTGATGCTCAGCGCCCACATGGATGAGATCGGCTTTCTGGTGCGCTTTATCGACGACAAGGGCTTCTTGCGGGTGCATAACGTGGGTGGCTTTGACGTGCGCAACCTCTTCGCCCGTCAGGTCACGGTACACGCCAGCAGCGGTCACGACCTCCTAGGGGTGATGAACCCGGCCACCAAGCCGGTACATATCTCTACCCCCGAAGAGCGCAAGAAGATCCCCGAGATGAGCGATTTCGCCATCGACCTGGGGCTGCCGCCGGAGGAGGTCAAAAAACAGGTGCGCATCGGCGACATGGTGACGCTGCGCCAGGGGTTTTTGGACTTAGGCGAGGTAGTGACCGGCAAGGCCCTGGACGACCGCGCTAGCTGTTACGTGCTGATCGAGACCCTCAAGCGGCTCAAGAAACCTACCGCCGAGATTTACGCAGTCTTCAGCGCGCAAGAGGAGGTGGGCTTGCGCGGGGCGACCACCAGCGCCTACGGGATTACGCCGGATATCGGCATCGGCCTGGACGTCACGCTGGCCGTTGATACCCCCGGCAGCCCTACTGAGCAGCGCATCACCGAACTAGGCAAGGGGGTGGCGCTGAAGGTGATGGACTCCTCGATGATCAGTACCCGCTGGCTCCTTGACGAGTTTATCGCACTAGCCGAGAAGAAACAGATTCCCTACCAGCTCGAGATACTCCCTTTGGGCGGCACCGACGGCGGGGCCATTCAGCGAGTCCGCGCCGGGGTGCCAACCATTACCGTCTCGATCCCAACGCGCTATATCCACACCGTCACCGAGATGGTGGCCAAGGCCGACCTGGAGGCGACTATCACCCTGCTGGGCCACTATTTGCAGCAAAAGCGCTGACAGCTAGACTCCGTGCGGGCATAACTAGCTGGTTAGCCGGTCAAGAATCACTCCCTCGCGTTGCTCGGGACGGCGTCTCGCTTCGCTCGGGTCAGATGGTCAGAACAAGTAGGTGGTAGGCAGTAGTGAGGGTTTTTCCCACAACCCACTACCTACAACCGGTTACTGGCATGCTCAAGCGCTCAACATTGGCCGCGCGCAGTAATAGTCTCAGAGCGGGCGAAGGGTGCTACACTAGGGCGTGATTCTGGGCCTGATTAGCGATGTTCATGCCAACGTCTTGGCGCTCGAGGCGGTGCTTAAGACTTTGCGGGAGCACGGGGCCAGCATGATCGTCTGCCTTGGTGACCTAGTGGGGTATGGCCCCTCGCCTAATGAGACCATCGACCTGCTGCGCCACGAGGGCATCATGTGTACACTCGGTGCTGCCGATGAGCGGATCGCCTTTGATTTTGCCCGCGACGCCCTGCCGCGCGAAGGGGTAGCCGATGCCACGCTGGAGTGGACCCGCACCGTAATCGAGCCGCGCCAGGTGGAGTTCTTGCGGCAGCTGCCGGTGCAACTGCGTCTTAATACGCCGGCCGGTCGGGTGCGCTGCTTCCACGGCACGCCAACACAGCCGTCGCAGCGGCTTAACCTCAATCAGGACACGCTGGGAATCATTAAACTGCTGGAGGCTCAGCGCTGCCGCATCTTGGTGGCCGGAGGGAGCCACGTCCCCTACTATCGTGAGGTGCAAAGCGGTTGGGTGATCAACCCCGGCTCGGTAGGGCTGTCGTTAAACGGTGAACCGGGGGCGGATTATGCCCTGCTCAGACTGTCCACCGACAAGGTTGAGGTGGTGATGGGTAAGGCCGAGTACGACTTTGCGGCGGTGGCCTTTGATATAATCGCCTGGGGCCTTCCGGCGATGATCGCCGAAGCGATTCAGCGGGGGAGGATGCCCTAGCCGCGTCAGCTCCGCTCCAGAGCCGGTTAAGTCGCTGTGCTAGACTCAACAATCTAAATGGATCTGCTCACTACTCTGACAGCCAAAACGGACTACCTGGGCGAGTCTGCCCAGCAGCGCCTGCGCGAGGCCTTCCTGCTGGCCCAGGAGGCGCACGGCAGCGCGGTGCGCCGCAGCGGTGAGCCGTACATCACCCATCCGGTGGCGGTAGCAGGCATCCTGGCCGACCTGCACCTCGATGTCGAGGCGCTAATTGCTGGGTTACTCCACGACACGGTCGAGGATACCCCACTGACCTTTGAAGAGATCGAAGCCCATTTTGGTCCGGTGGTGCGGCGCATCGTTGAGGGCGAGACCAAGATCAGCAAGTTAGCGGTGCGCGTCTATGAGGACGAGCAGTCCGAGAATCTGCGCCAGATGCTCCTTGCCATGATCAGCGACGTGCGCATTATCCTGGTCAAGTTGGCCGATAGGTTGCACAACATGCGCACCTTGAGCAGCTTGCCGCTGCACAAGCAGCAGCGCATCGCCCGGGAGACGTTAGAGATCTTTGCCCCCTTGGCTCACCGGTTGGGGATCAACCATATCAAGAGCGAGCTGGAGGATCTGAGTTTTAGCCACCTCGAGCCCGACAAGTACCGCCTGTTGCAACGACAGGTGCGGCTGCGCCACGCCGAGCGCGAAGCCTATATCCAGCGCTCCATAACTATGCTTGAGGAGCGCCTGCGGCAAGAGGGGCTCAAGTTCGAGGTCTCAGGGCGCAGCAAGCACCTCTACAGCATCTACCGCAAGATGCAGCGCGACGGCAAAGGGCTCGACCAGATCTTCGACCTGCTAGCCATCCGGGCCATTATCGAAACCGGTAACGGCCACGCCGATTTGAGCCAGGACGATCAAGAGAAGGCGGTCTGCTACCGCGCCCTGGGGATTGCGCACAGCCTCTGGACACCGATCCCCGGGCGCTTTAAGGACTATGTGGCGGTGCCCAAGCCTAACGGCTACCAGTCGCTGCATACCACGGTGATCGGCTTGCAGGGGCAGCCGATCGAGGTGCAGATCCGCACGCGCCGCATGCACGAGGTGGCCGAGTACGGGGTAGCAGCGCACTGGGCCTACAAACAGGGGATCGCCGAGGTTCGTGAGATCGAGAAGCGGTTGGAGTGGATGAAGCAGCTGCTGGACTTTGACCGCTTCGAGGAGAGCGCCGGCGGCTTCGTCGATTCGGTCAAGCAGGATCTTCTCTCTGAGCGCGTGTTGGTCTTTACCCCGGCGGGCGATGTGGTCAACCTGCCGCGCGGCAGCACCCCGATCGACTTTGCCTACCAGGTTCACACCCAGATCGGGCACCGCTGTATCGGCGCCCGGGTCAACGGCGAGATTGTGCCGCTTGAATATCAGCTCCAGACCGGCGACCGAGTCGAGATCCTTACCAACCGCAGCCCTCATTACGGCCCCAGCAACGACTGGCTCAACATCGTGGTGACCCGCGGGGCCAAGCAGAAGATCCGCCAGTACTTCCGGCAGCAAGAAAGGCAGCAGAACCTAGAGGCCGCTAAGCGGCTGCTCGAGCGGGCCCTGCGCCGCAAGCACCTGCCGGTGGCTCAGCACACCAACCTCAAGAGGCTCGAGGCGATAGCGAAACAGCTGCTGGGGAGCGACTCGGCAGAGGATCTGCTGCTAGCGCTGTCAGGCAAGCGGCTGACCACGAAGCAGGTGATCGAAGCCCTGGTCCCGGAGCTAGCGGCCAAGCCGGAAAGACCCGCTCCGGTTGCCAAACCGAGCCCGGGGGCTATCTATATCGACGGCCTCGATGCCCCTGCCAAGCTGGCGCTGTGCTGTAGCCCGGTGCGCGGCGACGACGTGGTGGGTTATATCACCCGCGGCCGGGGGGTCACCGTGCACCGCGTCGATTGCCCCAATGTCCGCCGCCTGATGACTAGCGAGGGCGAGCGCCTATCTAACGTGACCTGGGACCATTCCGCCGGTGACGTCTACCCGGTGGACTTTGAGATCTTTGGTGTGGATCGGCCCGGCCTGCTCAAAGATGTGCTGGATGTGATCGCCGGTATGAACAAGTCGGCCTCGCGGGTAGCGGCGGCAGTGCAGGACAGCCAGAGCGCCCGCATCCATCTCCGGGTCGATGTCAAGGACCACCACGAGATCGACTACATCAAGGATCATGTGCTGAAGGTCGCCGATGTCACGCGGATCTACCGTGCGCGGCCCGGCCTTAAGTCTTAGCTACCGGCGCAGCGTACAGCGACTGCAAGGCGCGCACCTTAAAGGGCAGGCGCTGTGCGGCGGCTAAGGCCCGCACCAGCCAGCGCGCGGCCTCCAGCGTGGTGAAGTAGGGGGTGCCTTGCTCGAGCGCCTGCCGCAGCAGGGCGGTATGGGCGGTGTCGACTAGCAGCTGATAGGCTACGGGTTCCCTGGGGGCATCAGCGCGCCAGATCACCGTCCAGCCGAGCGCCTCTAGGCCAGACTGGATCTGGCTTAGGCCGTTGCCGATCAAGAGCGCGGTGCCGCTATCAGGCAGCACCAGACCAGCGCCCAACAGCGCCTTGTAGTAGGCCAGATAGGGGTCGGGGTCGATCCCCATGCTCTCGCCGGTGGAGCGCATCTCCGGGCCCAGGATCGGGAGGATGCCCTGAAACTTTAAGAAGGGCAGCACCACCTCCTTGACACTGTAAAACGGCGGGCGCGGGGTCTCGGTAAAGCCGAGTTCGGACAGTTTCCGGCCGGCGGCGATCAACGCGGCGTATTTGGCTATGGGGTGGCCGATGGCCTTGCTTAGATAAGGAACGGTACGGCTGGCACGCGGGTTGGCCTCAATGACCAGCACCTCCTCGTCGCGGATCAGGTACTGGATGTTAATCAACCCTTTCACGCCGATAGCTGCGGAGAGCCGCCGCGTGTAATCGCTTAAGGTCTCTTGCACCGCCTGGCTTAAACTCACCGGCGGGGTGATGCAGGCCGAGTCGCCGGAGTGGATGCCTGCCCCCTCGATATGCTCCATGATCCCGGCTACTACTGTGATCTCGCCGTCCGATAGGGCGTCTACATCAACCTCTGTGGCACCCTCGATGAAGGCGTCGAGCAGGATTGAGGGCTCGCCCGGCAGCTCGGCGTAGACCTCGGCTAAGTAGTGCGCTAGCTCCGCCTCGCTGGTTACAATCTGCATGGCCCGCCCCCCTAGCACGTAGCTGGGCCGCACCATCAGCGGGTAGCCGAGCTTGGTGGCCAGTTTCAGAGCCTCGGCGGGCTTCTCGGCTACCGCGCCGGCCGGCTGCGGGATGCCTAACTCATGACAGAGCGCGTGGAAGCGCTCGCGATCCTCGGCGGCGTGGATGGCCTCAGCCGAGGTGCCCCAGATCGGCACGCCGGTCTCGCTTAAGGGGCGGGCGAGTTTAAGGGGCGTCTGCCCGCCGAGCTGGACGATCACCCCGACCGGCCGTTCGTGTTCGACGATGTTGAGCACATCCTCAAAGGTCAGCGGCTCAAAGTAGAGCCGATCGGCGGTGTCGTAATCGGTCGAGACGGTCTCCGGGTTGGAGTTGACCATGATGGTCTCATACCCCGCCCCCTTGAGTGCCCAGACCGCGTGGACGGTAGCATAGTCGAACTCCACCCCCTGGCCGATGCGGTTAGGGCCGGAGCCTAGGATTACCACCTTGGGCCGGCTGGAGGGGGCCACCTCGTCCTCCCACTCGTAGGTGCTGTAGTGGTAGGGGGTATAGGCCTCGAACTCGGCGGCGCAGGTATCCACCGTCTTAAAGACCGGGGCGCCGCCGCGCTGTAGCCTGAGCCGGCGCACCTCGCCGGGTGTCACTCCCTTGAGCTGGGCGATGTCGGCGTCGCTAAAACCGATCCGCTTGACTTCGCGCCACAGCTCCCAGTTCCAGCCGGCTATCTCGGGCAGCGCCTTGATCTCCCGCTCGCTGTCGACGATCTCTTTAAGCTGGTGCAAGAACCACGGGTCGATCTGGGTCTTTTCGAACAGGTAGGCCACGCTCTTGCCGCGGCGGAGCAGCTCGAGGATAGCTGCTAAGCGGCGCGGGTTGGGGTAGAGCCGGGCTTCGAGCTGTGCCAGGTTGAGGTGGCTAGCGTCGCCCCGCACGTCTAGCTCGAGCGAGCGGAGGGCTTTTAACAGCGACTCCTTGAAGGTCCGGCCGATCGCCATCACCTCGCCGACGCTCTTCATCTGTGTCCCTAAGGCATCGGAAGCGCCAGGGAACTTCTCGAAGGCGAAGCGCGGGAGCTTGGTCACCACGTAGTCGATGCTCGGTTCAAAGGCCGCCTTGGTCTCTTTGGTAATGTCATTGGGCAGCTCGTCGAGATGGTAGCCGACGGCCAGCAGCGCGGCGATCTTGGCGATCGGGTAGCCGGTCGCCTTGGAAGCCAGCGCGCTGCTGCGGCTCACCCGCGGGTTCATCTCGATCACCATCACCTCGCCATTCTTGGGATTGACGGCAAACTGGATGTTGCTGCCGCCGGTATCGACGCCGATCTCGCGGATGATGGCGATGGCGCAGTCGCGCAGGTGCTGGTACTCCTTGTCCGAAAGGGTCTGGGCCGGCGCCACAGTGATCGAGTCGCCGGTATGGACGCCCATCGGGTCGAAGTTCTCAATGGCGCAGATAATCACCACGGTATCGTTGCTGTCGCGCATCACCTCGAGCTCGTACTCTTTCCAGCCTAATACCGACTGCTCGAGCAACACGGTATTGACCGGCGAGGCGCGCAAGCCCTGCTCCACCACCTGCCGCAGCTGTGCCTCGCTCAAGGCGATGCCGCCGCCGGTGCCGCCCAAGGTGAAGCTGGGCCGAACGATAGCCGGGTAGCCGATCTCGGCCACGAACGCCAGCGCCTCGTCCAGGCTGGCTACCAGCCGCCCCTTGGGCGTCTTGAGGCCGATCTTGTGCATGGCCTCTTGAAAGAGCTGGCGGTCCTCGCCCTTTAAAATCGCCTGGTAGTTGGCGCCGATCAGCTTGACGCCGTAGCGATCCAGGGTGCCCTGTTCGTAAAGCGTCTTGGCTAAGTTCAGCGCCGTCTGGCCGCCTAAAGTCGGCAACAAGGCGTCGGGCTTTTCGGCGGCGATAACCTTTTCGGCCACCGCGGCAGTGAGCGGCTCGAGGTAGGTGCGGTCGGCTACCTGCGGATCGGTCATGATGGTGGCCGGGTTGGAGTTAATCAGCACCACCTCGAAGCCTGCCGCGCGCAGCGCCTTGCACGCCTGGGTGCCGGAGTAGTCGAACTCGGCGGCCTGGCCGATAACAATCGGCCCGGAGCCGAGGATCAAGATCTTGTGAACATCGGTGCGTCTGGGCATCCGCTCCCTCGCATTCAACCAGGCAGCATAGCACGCATAAAGATACGGCGCAGAGCGAGGTGGCCCGTCAAACCGCCTGCCGGAAAGGGCCCTACTACGGCCCGGTGACGGTCGGCACGGTGCGGCGACCGAAGACCTGCCCTGACAGCTCCCAGATCTCAGCGGGTGCCATCCCTTGCCCTAAGAAGGTGTCGCCGCGCCAGATCTCCACGTGTGGGTGGGGATCGTTCTGAGTGTTGCGGACGGCATCGATAGTGCCGGAGTTGCCGGTATAGCCGATCACCGTTCCCTGAGCGACGCGCACGCCGACCTGGATTTCGGCCGGGATGCTGGACAGGTGTGCATAGCGGGTCATAAACCCCCCGACGTGGCGAATCTCCACCTGCCGCCCGCGCAACCGGTCAAGAAGCTCGGGCGGGGTGATGGCGCTGCGCCTGGCTGTATCGATGACGGCGTTGTATTCGTCCTGGGTCAGCTCGGTAAAGCCGTGATCGGCGCGGATTACCACGCCGCCCGCCATCGCCACGATCGGTGTGCCGTAGTTGATCGGGACCGATACCGTACCGTTATAAAAATCAAAGCCCTCATGGATGCCGTTGCGGTAGCGGCGCGGGGCGTTGGGTAGGTGGCTAGCGCGGGAGCTGATGGTGGCACCCTCGACCGGGACGGTAAAGCCGCTCGGCCAGAGCGGGTTAAAGGGCCGGTCGACCAGCTCGTCTAAGCGGCGGAAGAGGTTGGTGCGACGCAGCGCGCTGCCGGCGTGGTCGCGGACGCTTTTGCCCTCGCTGTCGCGCAGGGTGGGATCGGCCCCAGCCTTCATCAAGGTCAGCACCACCTCGGGGTTGGGATTATCGCGCGCGGCGTACATCAGCGCGGTCCAGCCCGCCTCGGTCCGGGCGTTGACCTCTGCTCCGGCCTCGATTAATAGCTCAACGACCAGCGGGTCGGGGTTTGCGGCGGCATACATCAGCGGCGTCTGGCCATAAGCGTCGCGGACTTGCAGGTTAACCGTGCTCAGCACGGCACGGACTTCATCGGGGCCGGCGGTCTTGACTAAAGAAAAGATATCTAGCGGTTCGGCAGCTCTACTGCTATCTAGCTTAAGAACATCAAGTTGCACCAGGGCGAAAAGGCCGGCAGCGGCTAAGAGTATGATTACCAGTAAGGTACGCACGCCAACACCTTAACGTATCCAATCAGGGGTTGGGTTAGAAGGGTGGAGATAGGGTCTTAGACCAGCTGCACATGATGACCCTGCCGTCTGTTTCCGAGCGGACCCGAGCGAAGCGAGAAGACCTTTAAGCGAGAACGCTTGGTTTAATGCGTATCACACTCAGGATTACAGCCACCCGCGAGGTTGAGTTCCTTCAGAACCAGGCAGTGGCCCTCGGAGCAGTGGCCTAACAGCGATTTTAGATTGTCGCGCAGGTGAGTCAGGGCGGCGATACGCCTGTCGAGATCGTGAACTTTATCCACAACTTGCCCACAAGCACGCTCGCAGTCCGCGCCCTCGTCGTTCAAACGCAATAGTTCGCGCGTCTCTTTTAGCGTGAAGCCCAATTCCTGACAGTGCCGGATGAACCGGATCCGATTGACCGTGTCTAATGGGTAGATGCGATAGCCAGTGGCAGGGCGGAGGGGCTGTGAGATAAGTTTCTCGCGCTCGTAAAATCGAACCGTCTCGACGCCAACCCCAGCCGCCTCCGCCACTCTGGCAATGGTCAACGGCCTACTTCTTCTGGCAGCAGGGACAGCTACATCCACAACCACAGCCGCAGTCGCAGTAGTTCGAGTCGCACGGGCAGCCATCGCACTTGCACTGGTCGCAGCACTTGCTATTTTCTTCCATTGGCGCAGCTCCTTTCCAGGCTAGTATAAACTCCGTACCTTAGTGCAGAGTCAAGACTTGTTCGCGAGTACAGGCTTTCTGATGGTGGGCGGTAGAGGATTTGAACCTCCGACCCCTCGCGTGAATTGAACTTCGACCGTATCATCACTGTCTGCCAACGTCTGCCCATGCCCTGCCTGACGTACTTAACGGCACTACGGCAGCCCTTGGAAGTGCGCCACAATACTACGCCGGCACCTAAAAGCACGACTGTCTCAACGAGCACGACGCACCACCGGCTGGTCTCTGGGCTGGTAGGTATTATGTCAAGCTGTGAGGATGTGCTAGAATGGCACCATGGATCGTGCGCGGGAGTATCTCCGTTGGAAACTCCCTGACTACCTAAAACAGCGGGGTATCAGCGTCTACGCCCTTCAGAAGGAGACGGCAAAAGAGGTGTCGCGCAATACCGTCTACCGTTGGGGACGTGAAGGCGAAGTGCCTAAGTACATAGACTTAGCCGTTCTGGTAGCAGTGATTCGTGGCCTCGAGCGCCTCACCGGGGAAGAGGTCGCCTTTGATGATATTCTTGAGTACGATCCCACCCCACTTCGCACGGACTTAGATGAAGAGTCCAGAACATGGCTCGAGTCTGATCTGTCACGCCTTGGCGAGTTCGAACCCTATGACTGGGAAGAGGGAGAGGCAGACGAGTGGGAGCCCTCATGGCGCGACCTGATCGGCATGTTCGATGACGAAGGCAGCCCCGGTGACATCAGTGCTCGCATGGACGACTACCTCAACGAGTCGATGCTTCGGGAGTATGAAGAAAGCACGCGGGGAGAACGTTGAAAGCGGTTTATCTCGATACCACGCCGCTTTACGCCACCGTCGATAAACGCGATCAGAACCACGGGCGCGCCCTTGCGCTCTTCGAGCGGCTCGAGCGTGAGGGTGTCAAGGCACACTGCCCCTTGCCCACGGTGCTCGAGCTTCACCGGCTGCTGATTATCCGCAAACCCGCCGACCCAGGTCGGGCGCACGCGGTGGCGCAGTGGGCGCTCGAGGTGTTCACCCTGGTACTCCCCACCGAAGAGCACATCAAGGAGGCTCGAGCCACCTTGCGCCAGTTCAACGACCAGCGGCTTACTCTTACCGACGCCACCATAGCGGCCATGGCGAGCCGTGACGGGGCAGCGGTCCTGACCTTCGACCGGCACCACTTCGGGTGGATGGGTGTGCCAGTGTACAGCTAAACTGCGATGATAGGAGGGGGGTTGCGATAAGACCATAACCCCACGCTTGGCGGGATCGTCGTTGTCGCGTCTAGTACGTGCTTTCTGATGGTGGGCGGTAGAGGATTTGAACCTCCGACCCCTCGCGTGTGAAGCGAGTGCTCTTCCGCTGAGCTAACCGCCCAAGCAAGATGAGAATACACCGCCGGGTAGGGGGCGTCAATCGCCGCGAACCCGGTTAGGCGTTGTTGCTGCCCAAAGGCGGTAAACTAACAGCGTGGCGCGTGGCTCGAAGGCTAAACGCAAGACTCAGACTCTAGATATCGAGGCCATCGGCCTGGTGCTGTTAGCGTTAGGCATCTTTGTGGCTGGAATGCTAGTACCGGTGTTGCCGAGCGGGGAGCTAGGGCTGACGGCTCGCGCGCTGCTCTTAGGCCCCATCGGCTGGGGAGCTTACCTGCTGCCGCTACCGCCGCTGGTGCTGGGCGGGTTCTTCTTGCTGCGGCGGGTGCCGCAGGGCTGGGGGCGGGTGCTGCTTGGCTATCTGGTGTTGGGGGCAGGGTTGTGGCTGATTTTGGTACTGGTAGCGCCGGCAGCTAGCGGGCAGTGGGGCCTGACCATCCGCGCCGCGCTGACCGGCATGGCGGGGGCGCTCGCCTATCTGCTGGGGCTGTTTATCGCCAGCCTGGGGCTCGAGCTGATGCTCGGTTGGCGCCCGACCCGGCTGGCCCGGGGCTTCTTGCGTTGGGTGGTGCAGGGGGTGCGGGTGGGCTACAAGAGCTTCTTGCAGCTGCGCCACCAAGCCAAGGCGCGGGCCGTCTTTGCCGCCGACGTAGCCCTGGCGCGCAACGCGCTCAAGTCGCTCGATTACGACTTGCAGGCGCTCAGCGCGCTCTATCCTGGTAGCGCCGAGCTGGAGCGCTGGCGGAGCGCTATCGGCAACACGTTGCACAAGCTGGCTCGAGCCGATCAGGCGCTGCTAGCAGACGCCCAGGCCGATATCGCCGCCTGGCAGGAGGCGGTGTCAGGCTTTACCCGCGACCGCGCCGGTGAGTTAATCGGGCATCTGCGGGCCGAAGGGCTGACCGACATGGACGGGTGGCTAAGGGCTATGAAGGCCCAACTGGCCGAGCCGATCAGCGGGTTGGTGCGCCCGGCCCGCCCCTTGGACGATCTGCGCCAGCTGTTAGCGCTCGAGCTGACCGCTCTGGTTGAGCGCTACAGCCGCCTGACCCGCGAGCGCGACCTGGCCGAAGCCGCCTTGCGGACGGTAAAACCCAGGGCGCTAAGCAAGCTTTTTGAACAGCATCAACAGCGGCAGCAAGAGTACCAGCAGATACTAGCCGCCCGCCAGCAGTTGGAGCAAGAGAGCGATCTGCTGAGTTCGTGGCGCGAGCTGGTGGCGCGGCTGCTGATCTTGAGCCGCGAGTTGCCTACCTCACCTGAGCTGCTGGAACTGAGCGAGGCTCTGACGACCGAGCTGCGCGAGAAGGGGAGGCCGGTGCTGGCGCAGTTGGCGGGCTGGCAAGCGGCGTTGGCGGCAGTTGCAGCGCGGGCGCGGGGCGGGGGAGATATAGCCCCCGCCGCTCATCCGGTGACCATGAGCGCGGAGCTAGCGCTCGAGCCGCTGGCTGAGGAGGACGCCCTCCCCGAAGTCGGCGGCATCCCGTTGCAGCTCCCCGGCTACGACCTCTTGGATCAGCGCGATAAGGGTGATGAGGACCCGCTAGTCCAGGCCCGCGAGGTGCAAGCTCGCATCGCCAAGATCGACGAGACGCTGGCCAACTTCGGGTTGCAGGGGCGGGTGGTAGCCAGCGTGCGCGGCCCGGCGGTGACCCGTTTCGAGGTCGAGCCGGCCCCCGGCGAGAAGATCAGCCGCTTTGCCGGCCTCAGCGACGATCTGGCGCTGGCTATGGCGGTCGGCTCGGTGCGGATCGAGGCGCCGATCCCTGGCAAGAGCGTGATCGGGCTGGAGGTGCCTAACGCCAGCCGTGAGCTGATCAGCTTCCGGGAGGCGGTCGAGTCGGTCAGCTTCCGGCGCGCCAAAGCGCGCTTGCCGCTGATTTTGGGCAAATCGATCGACAGCGAGATGATCATCGGTGACTTGGCCAAGATGCCGCACCTCTTGATCGCCGGTTCGACCGGCTCCGGCAAGTCGGTGGCGGTTAACACCCTGGTGGGGAGCCTGCTCTATAAGTTCCTGCCGACCGAGCTGCGCTTTTTGATGATCGATCCCAAGATGGTCGAGCTGACCCCGTTTGACGGCATCCCCCATCTGCTGCGCCCGGTGGTCACCAACCCCGCCGATGCCGCCGGGGTGCTGCTCGGCGCGGTGGCGCACATGGAGCGGCGCTACCAGATGATGAGCAAGCTGGGTACTAAGAACTTGGACCAGTACAACCAGAAGGCCCGCAACCTAGACCTCCCCGAACTCCCGTTCATTGTGGTGATCATCGACGAGCTGGCTGACTTGATGATCACCAGCCCCAAGGAGGTCGAGTCGGCCATTATGCGGCTAGCGCAGATGGCTCGAGCCACCGGCATGCACCTGATCCTGGCTACGCAGCGGCCCAGCGTGGATATCCTCACCAGCCTGATCAAGGTCAATGTCCCTGCCCGCATCGCTTTTGCCGTCTCCAGCAGCCACGACTCGCGCACGATTTTGGACGGCATGGGGGCTGAGCGGCTTACCGGCCTGGGCGATATGCTCTTTTACCAGCCCGGGCTAGTCAAGGCGTTGCGCTTGCAGGGGCCGTTTGTCAGCGAGAGTGAGATCTATCAGCTCGCCAACTTCTTGCGCCGCCAGTACTTCGACGATGAGTTCGGCGAAGCCTATAGCAGCGACTTTGACCCAGCCCCGCTGCACGACTCGGCGGCTAGCGGCCTGGTGGACTGGAACGACGACAAGCTGCGCGAAGCCGCCGAACTGGTGATCCAGGAGGGGCAGGCCTCGGTGTCGCGCTTGCAGCGGCGCTTGAGTGTGGGGCACGCTCGAGCCGGCAAGCTGATGGACTCGTTAGAGGCGCTGGGCGTAGTAGGGCCACATACCGGCAGCAAGCCGCGCGAGGTGTTAGTAGCTTTCGAGGAGCTACCAAATATCTTTGGCAAGTAGCTACCGGCCGAAGCGCCGCTCGCGCTGTTGAAAGCTGCGGATGGCGCGCAAAAAATCGACCTTGCGGAAGCTGGGCCAGAAGGCGTCGCAAAAGTAGAACTCGCTGTAGGCGGTCTGCCATAGCAAGAAGCCCGACAGCCGCACCTCGCCGCTGGTGCGGATGACGAAGTCGGGGTCGGGGGTGCCGGCGGTGTAGAGATAGCGGCTAATATCGTCGGCAGTCAGGTTGCGGCTCAAAGTCAGCAGGTCCATCCCCTCGGCAGCTTTAGCTTGCAGCAGGCTCTTAATGGCGCTGACGATCTCCTCGCGCCCGCCGTAACCGAGCGCGATGTTGAGCGACATACCTTCGTAGTTGCGGGTGGCCTCCTCGATGGCGTGCAGCGCCACCCGGGTCTCAGCAGGGAAGTCCCCGATCTCGCCAATAACCCGCACCCGCACACGGTTATCGTGAAGCTGGGGCTCCTGTAACAGCTCGCGGGCTTGCTTAGCGAAGAGGCTGTGTAGATGATCGACTTCGCGTTGACCGCGGCTGCGGTTTTCGGTGCTAAAGCCCCACAACGTGACGTGAGTAACGCCTAAGGAGAGGCACCAATCGAGCACCTCACGCGCCTTCCGGGCGCCGTAATCATGGCCCGCGGCAACGTCAAGGCCGATGCTGCGGGCGAAGCGGCGGTTGCCGTCCATGATTACGCCGATATGCCGCGGGAGCTTGCCCTCGCGCTTGAT
>Ga0208735_100089_pt1 | contig 54757 bp, 51 predicted proteins | sample Subbio12Aug_8Aab_FD_184829 | JGI IMG/M metagenome (GOLD analysis project Ga0208735, IMG submission 184829) | Serpentinite rock and fluid subsurface biosphere microbial communities from McLaughlin Reserve, California, USA - CR12Aug_8Aab (SPAdes) | ecosystem: Environmental > Terrestrial > Deep... | reverse complement strand
TAAAACAGGGTAAAAGATTCATGGAACCGGGAACAAACGGTGAAATATGAGCAAATAGCTGTCTAAAAACTGTCTCCCAACCCCGGATATTTCCTTAAAATGGCATATGCGTTGGATTATCCGGGGCCGGATGACTACTTGTATTTTGTTTCTGCAGTGGAATCAATTTTTGATATCCTTTCAAGGGAGCCTGCAAGAATATCATCTGGAAACTCTATGGCAATCTTAAGTCTTTCATGATAAAAATGCCTTCCCTCTTTTATGAAACCTAACTTTTCCAAAATATTAGCTACAGTCACTATATCACTTGTGACAATATCAATATCATAGGTGGAGTAATCCCTGTTGGTATATATTTCGACTGAAAATCCTCCAACTATAATTGGCTTTACGTTGTTTTGTTCCAATAGTTTCGTCAAAATAGCAGCTGTTCTGAGCATCGTTTCATATTTGTTTGCTGGATCAAGGAGATCGAGTAAAACTAATGCACGCTTCAAATCGATCGTCATGATCCTGACTTCAACTTTAATAGGATTTGGGCTTCCAAAGCATCCTTTGGCCGTTTACGCCCTGAAGCATAATTAGGCTGCGATTTGACAAGGATTTTGATTTTTTCTTCCATTAGCTTAGATTCTGCAGAGTCAGCCTTCCTTTTTATTTCATCTAATTTAAAATTCCTCAAACTTATCACCTCTCTATAGACATTATACACAAAATTCCAAATACAAATCAATGAAAAACGAGTTCCCGCTTTTTAGCAAAAACTCTTTAGAATCAGTGGTACCAGAGTACCACGATTTTGGCACCACGAATGGTCAAACGGAAGATGCTCCGAAAATGGCGAAGCCCCGAAACGTTTGAATTTCGGGGCTTCATGGCGGAGAGGGAGGGATTCGAACCCTCGCTACCTTGCGGTAGACCTGATTTCGAGTCAGGCTCGTTATGACCACTTCGATACCTCTCCGGATATAGTTTAACCGCCGGAGCGGAAAAACGCTTTTTAGAAAAACTCCGTTTAGATACTAGGTTGTTTACGACGGCTCCGAAAAAAAAGCTGCATCAGCTCGGCTGATTCTTCGGCCAAAATGCCGCCTACAACTTCAAGCCGATGGTTTAAACGGTCATCTTCAGTAATAGTGTAGAGAGAATGAACGGCACCGGCCTTAAAATCCGCGGCGCCGTAAACAAGACGGGACACCCTAGCTTGAACTAAGGCGCCTGCACACATCGGGCAAGGTTCGATAGTCACGTAAAGCGTAGTATCAGGCAGCCGCCAACCTCCTAGCTTCCTGGCGGCTGACCGCAAAACCAGGATTTCGGCATGGGCTGTGGGATCTGCCTGTTCCTCACGAAGGTTATGGCCCCGGGCGATGATTTGTCTGTCCCGGACTAGCACGGCGCCGATTGGCACCTCTCCTTTAGCAAAAGCTTTACGGGCTTCGGAGAGCGCTTCGCGCATAAATTCCTGATCTGTCAAGCTTATCACTCTCAACTGCATCATTGATAAAATGCCAATGCGTTAAGCATTGGCATTTTAAGCTCATAAAAAAAATGGCACAACGCGCGATTGCCGCTTAAACGAGAAAGAAGACGATGACTGCGACTGCAAATCAACTAAAAATAGTATATCCCAGGCTAACAGTTTAAGTCAAGCATTTGCCGTGATTATCACCAGAGCCGGTTTTTCTCTGCTTAACCTGTTAATTTTAATTCACCGCCAAAGAAAGTTTTCTAAGTTAACGGAAAATCTTTCTTTTCGATAATGAAACAGCGCTTCCCCCAAAACCTACTTTTTTAAGCACAAAAGCGGTCAGCCCCCCAATCAGCAGCAGTGCCACACTAAAAAGAGAGTAGGAAATACGCCAATCAATCCCCTCTGTCATCATGGTGAATTCTGACATTCCACCGATGCCGGCAATCAGATTAAGCGGCAAAAACACAATATTGATCAGTGTGAGATTTCTGATGAGAATATTCATGTTATTGTTGATAATATTGCCGCGAGCATCCATTAGCCCGGCAAAAACGGTGGAATAGGTGCCTGCCTGTCTATAGCACTGAGTATTCTCAATTAGCAAGTCATCAATAAAGGCTATAGCATGATGAGAGAGCTGCTCTTTTGCGGCATAATTGTGCAACCTTGACAAGACTGCCCCATTGCCCCCGATTCCGTTAATAAAATAGACAAGCCCCTCACTCAGATCAAACATTTTGATAAGATGCTTGTTTTCAAAAGAAGTATTAATTTTCTGCTGTATTTCTTTAGCAGTCAATTTGATGGTCTTGAGCTGCATGGTGTAGTCATGAATAGTTTTAGACAACAACGCTAACATCACATCAAATAAAGAACGCAGTTCCGGAGTCACTAAACCTTCGCTCCCGCCCAATTGGATCTCCTCGGTTGAAATGACGACCAAACGTTCTGCATAGAGCAGCAGACCCACCGATGCCACATCTAATGAAAAGACATCTTTCCCGTAAATATTTGCCGGTCGTTTCCAGATAAGCAGCAGATGGTCGTGGTTAAATTCAATCCGTGAAATCTCGTCCGGATCAAGCGCCGATGAAAGAGTATGGTCATCAATCTTAAACGCAGCTTGCAGCGCAGCTCGCTCCGCCGCATCGGGATTAATATATACATAAATTGGACTTTCCTCAGATTCTGCATGTATCACTAAACCATCCTGTAATTGAAACCTCTTGAGCATTGCACACCCTCCCTTAACTCTTGCCTGCACGTTTCTAAAACATTCTATCACCAAGATGAGCATCTGACAATGATTTCTAAGACAATCTGTAATATGTGATTACATATTAACAAAAATATAAGTTTGAGTGTCAGTTAAATCTTACAAAAAAGTAACGACACCAACACCCCAAAAGAGCAAATATGAGTACAAAAAGAAATAACCATGACGGCCATAAAGCCCCGTAGTTGTTGTGTTTTTAGTGGCGCGTCCGGCGGGATTCGAGCCTCCGACCTCCTGATTCGCAGTCCGCCCTCTCCTTCTTTACGCTCTGTACCTCATTGTAAAGGAGAGTGGCAGACTTACTCTGCGTTTAGGCTCTTCAAAATCTTATTTGCTAACGGTTCCTTAATTTCATTATGACGAGGGACGGCTTCAATAACTCCATTTCTTGGATTGATCCAAAGTGAATGTGACTTCCCTTCTCGTTTCAAATAACAACCAGCAATTCTCAGTTTTCGCTCCAAATCACGCCGCTTCACTCAATTATTACCTTTTCCTGGATAACTTCTTCTGGAAGGCCACGAAAAAAGTCGGCTCTCCGATCCTCTAAAATTAACTCAATAGCCTCACGCAAGCTATTCTTTGCTTCCTCTAAAGTTTCCCCCTGGCCATTAGCACCAGGCACCTCTGGACACATTGCCCAATATCCACCTTCTGGTGCCTTTTCGATAATTGCTGTAAATTCAGCTTTCATAAAAACCTCCAAATGTTATTTAGCATCTCATCATCCCCTCATTGAAATGAGGGAGATCCCGAAGGACGGTTGTACAGCAAGTTCACGCACCATCTGGACGGAGAAAACGCCCACGAGCCCGGGGGAAGTCACATGCTCAATGCTCCGCAGGGCGTTCCCCCAGGAAAACACCTTGTTCCCGATTGACTTCATTGTGTTTCATAACTTACGATATCACAACCTGTGTCCTATTTCAATCGGGGAACATCTACATTTAGTGAGCAAAAAACCACGAGGACAATGAGCTCTCGTGGTTCAATCTTTTTTAAATGGCGCGCCCGGGGGGATTCGAACCTCCGACCTCCTGATTCGTAGTCAGTTACTCTATCCGACTGAGCTACGGGCGCGTAAAGAGATAGTAACACATTTTCCTTGTAAAATCAAGTTTTTAGCCTCTATTTTTTAGCCTCTGTTTTTTTCGCCACAGCCATGTTCGGCCAGTCTTTCATCACCGGCTGATAACCCTGCCGTCTAATCATTTCTTTTATTTCCCCAATTGACCGCTCATCAGCAACCGGAAACTGCTGGCTGCCCTTTTTTTCTCCGGCAAAATAACCGCCCACCGTAGTTTTTGAGCCTACCGACATGGTGGTAACGCCTAAAGGCAAAAGATTATCACGTAACTCCGCCCGTTCACGGGTGGAGATGGTGATCCCGGCTTGGGGCAAGAAGAGACGAAAGGCCAGTAGAATCTGCACCAGCTCTTTGTCACTTACCGGGCAAGGAACGGTAAAGCCCTCTTGACTCGAGCGAATCCGGGGAAGAGAGATGGCAATTTCCGTAGCAGGATATTGTTTTTGCAAATAATATGCATGTATCCCGGCCCAAAAAGCTTCTTGCCGCCACGGGGCAAGACCAAACAAAGCCCCGATGTTAATCCGGCGCATCCCAGCCTGGCAAGCCCTTTCCGCTGCGTTTAGACGATTAAAATAGTCACGCTTAGGACCGGAAAGATGAAGTTGAGCATAGCTCTCCTGCCGATAGGTTTCTTGGTAAAGAGTGAGGCTCTCTGCCCCTGCCTGAATCATCTGCGCATACTCTGCCGTGCTTAACGTATAAATCTCAAGACCAAGAGAAGCAAAATACGGATGCAGTTTCCTGAGGCAGTCTGACAGATAGGCAGAGGTAGCGTGGGCACAAGACTCCCCGGTTAAGAGGAGTAAATGTCTAATTCCTGTGGCAGCAATGCTTTTGCCTTCGGCTTCTACTTCGTCCAGGCTCAACTGCTCTCGAGCAATCTTCTTCCCGGCGTGAAATTGACAGTAAAGACAATGATTAACACAGTAATTGCTCAGATAAAGCGGTGTGTAGAGCAAAATATTTCGACCGAAATGCTTAATCGTCAACTGCCTAGCTTTTTGGGCCATGGGCTCCAGAACGGCTTCCGCTGCCGGGGAAAGGAGCAGCAGAAAATCTGCGGGGGAGAGACTTGCTTTAGTTAGGAGCATCCGTACCTTATTGCTGTCTGTTGATTCAAGTAGCTGCCAACACTTCTGCTCGTCATAACTCTCCATGTGTTGCGCAAAACTCATTAGCGCACCACCTTAATCCAGAAAGCCGGTAAGAGGTGAACTGGCACGCGCATAGCCGGTTTCCCCACCCATTCCCGCCAAGTAGGCTATCCTCCCAGACTCCACCGCCAAGCGAAACGCCAGAGCCATGGCTACAGAGTCATCGGCTGTAGCAATAGCAGTGTTTAACAGTACCGCAGATGCTCCCATTTCCATTGCCTCCGCCGCATGACTTGGTCTGCCGATTCCGGCATCGACGATTACGGGCACATGACACTCTTCAATAATAATGTTGATGAGCTCCTTCATCTTCAAGCCGCGGTTGGTGCCGATGGGTGCCCCCAAAGGCATCACAGCGGCAGCGCCAGCCGCCTCTAGGGATTTTGCCACCACCAAATCGGGCGACATATACGGCAGCACCGTAAAGCCATCCTTCACCAACTGTTCCGTAGCTTTCAATGTTTCAAAGTTGTCAGGCAACAGATATTTTTGATCGGGAATCACTTCAATTTTCACCCAGTCGCCACAGCCTCCTGCCCTAGCAAGATGAGCTAGCCGTATAGCCTCTGCCGCAGTACGCGCGCCCGATGTATTAGGCATAATAATAGTTCCGTCTGGAATAAAATCTAAAATATTTTCGTCCCGCCGGTCAAAATCAACACGGCGCAAAGCCACAGTCACAACCTGCGTCCCGGCAGCCTCAATCACCTGCTTCATTTTTGGCAGCGGAATTTTACCGGTACCGAGAAATAATCGGCTTGCGATTAAGGAATTACCGATTGCCAGCAGATCTTTACCCAAGCTTAGCCACCCCCCAAGAACTTTACAATTTCAAGCTGGTCTCCTTCGTTCAATGTCGTTACTGATAATAGAGAACGTTCTATAATCTCTAAGTTTAATTGCACTACCACATAGGATGCGTCAAGCTCCTTCTGGCTTAACAGCTGTGCTATGGTATAATTCTCCGGCAATGTTTCCTGCCGACCATTTACTTTCACGCAAATCATCTTTAATTCCTCCTTGCTTTTTACGATGAGACAAACGTCTCGCAGAGCTTAACTGTGCATTCTGGCGAAATACACTGCCACTGCTTATGCTGTCTGTGCCGCAATCCGAGCCCTAAGCCGTCTTGCCGCTCCCGTCACGTCGGCGGCGGCCACCACCGCCCTAATTACTGCCACATTTCTAGCACCGGTAGCAAGAACCTGTTCAAGGTTTGTTTCATCAATCCCACCGATGGCCACAAAAGGAACCGTTAACTGGCGAGATACTTCTGTAAGCAATTCCAAACCGACTGGCCGCATATCAGGCTTGGTAGGTGTGGTAAAAACCGGACCAACCCCCAGATAGTCAAGCGGCAGACTACTGGCCACCAGTGCTTGTTCCAAAGAATGAGTAGAAAGACCAATAATTTTTTTTGGCCCCAGCAGTGTCCGAGCTTCGCTAACCGACAGATCGTCCTGACCAAGGTGAACTCCGTCAGCGTCGATGGCTAAAGCCACATCCACATGGTCGTTTATAATAAACGTGGCTCCGTGCTGGCGTGCCAACTTCTGGAGCTTAGCGCCGACTTCTACCAGCTCCCTAACAGTCATATTTTTTTCGCGCAACTGAATTACGGTGGCGCCCCCTGCCAGAGCCTCCTCCATCACCTTTAACAACTCACGCTCCGGGGTAAAACATTGTCCGCTGATTACATATAAAGACAAATCCAACGTCTTCATAGCTCCTCCTCCAGTTTATAATCACAAACATAAAAACCGTGGACCCTGCTGTCCACGGTAAACACTGGCATTTTTACCGTCTGCCCGATCCTTCCCTCCGCTGGTATTACCCATCTCAGGTTCAAAGAGTTGGCCAAGTTTATCGCCCTTGCCTCTCAACTCGCGCTTGCGAGTACCCCTAGGCTTTCTTATTTAGTTACTTACATTGTAGATAAAGTTACCCTCTTTTGTCAAGTTATTGCCGGCGTCACTTTAGACATCTTCAGCCCACAGAAAGGATTTTTTTGATTTATAGAGAAATTCATAGAAAAAAAGTCGGAGGCGTTTTATGGCCGTCATCACAATTTCGCGGCAATTTGGTGCCGGAGGAGAACTGCTGGCAAAAAAGCTGGCAAATGAGCTGAATTTCCGCTTAATTGACAGAAAAGCCATCGCAGAAACTTTAACTGAGCTGGGCTTGTCCCCGCAGCTACTAAAGTTTGACGAGCAAGCTACCAAGGGTGAAGATGCGGAAAAGCGCCAACGCTTCTATCTGACTGCTTTGCATGAACATTTGCTCTCTCTATCCGAAAAAGAGTCGTACGTACTGGTGGGGCGGGGCGGCCAGTTTTTATTCCGCGGCCGCCCCGACGCTTTTCACGTTCTGGTTTGCGCTCCCTTTAATCAGCGGGTGCAATGGGTTCATGAAATCTATAATCTTGAGAAAAGTCCGGCCAGCCTGTTGGTAAGAGAGCATGACCGCCGAAAAAAAAGATATCTTCGTCAAGTGTTTGACCGCGCCTGGTTGGACCCTGAAGTATATGATCTGGTAGTTAACACAAAAACATTAACTCCACAAGGAGCCACCGTCTTGGTACAGCAAGCCGCAAGCTACTTTCTGGAGCGCAATTTACGGGAAAGTGCTGCAGTCAACTCGCTGCCGGCTAGGCGGGAGCAGAATCTTGTCGACAGAAAAACGCCTTCCTTTATGCATCCCAGCGAGGAAGAATTTGCCCGAATGCTTAATTTTTATCATATCCCCTGGCAGTATGAACCAAAAACATTCCCCTTGCAATGGGACAGCGAAGGAAGGGTCACAGAGGCTTTTTCCCCCGACTTTTATCTGCCCGACCAGAACCTGTATGTAGAGCTCACCACTCAGCGGCAGAAACTTGTCTGGAAGAAAAACAAAAAAGCGCGTCGCCTGAAGGAATTATATCCGGAAGTTAATGTTAAAATAATCTATAATAAGGATTACCTTCATATTTTGGAATCCTTAGGCATCGATTAATCCGAGAAAAGGAGCGTCAAGATGTCATACCGTCTAGAGCCTGTATTGTGCCGCGCAACAATTGAAGAACGTATTGCCGAGTTAGGCAGGGAGCTCTCTTGCGATTACCAGGGGAAACAGCCTGTTCTCGTCTGCGTCTTGCGAGGCAGCGTCTATTTTGCCGTAGATCTGACGCGGGCCATCACCGTACCACATCTGCTTGACTTTATTTCCATTTCCAGCTATAGCCAAGAGACAGACCCCCTAGGGATTGTGCGCATCACCAAGGACCTAGACACACCTATTGTGGGACGCGAAGTGTTGATTGTGGAAGATATAGTTGATACCGGCCTAAGCCTTCACTATCTCATTCGCAATCTTAAAACCCGCTCTCCGGCGGGATTGCGGGTCTGCACACTCTTAAACATTCCGGCACGACGCATCGCCAATGTACCTCTTGACTACCAAGGTTTTGAACTGCCCAATATTTACGCGGTAGGCTATGGACTTGACTATCATGAAAACTACAGGAATTTGCGAGATATTTTCTCGCTAGTTAAAGAGGAAATATAAAACCAGACCCCAACAGACCTTCCGGCTGCCTGCGGCTACGGACTGGCAACGCTACCTTGCCAAGCTTCCCGCCCCCGGGCGGGATTTCTGGCAAAAAACGGCTCATCCGTCACCCTCATCCTTCCGGTGCAACGCCTTGGCGTGACGCAGCAGGATGTCGATCTAGCTGTGATGTTGCGGGTTATCACCATACTGTGGTTACCCCACACACACTGCAATCGATCGTTCAGGACCCATCTTGTCTCTCGGAATCTGGCTGATTTCATTATGGCAGAGAGCAATCAGCTTGTCAAGCAAATAATCAAAATATTTTGATTATTTAGATAAAAAAACAGACAAAAAAAGAACCAGACTCCAACAGACCGCATTGTAACCCGGCGGAACTCCCAATCGCTTATATGGCGAGTTTCTCTCCATACTTTGCAACCAGTTAAATCGTTCCTGCTCCGTGTGACCAGCGCACTTTGGACTTCTCCTCCGTTACACTCACACACTTCACATGACACCCTTGCGATACGGGCATTGCTTTTCTCACACTGCGATACTTCACCATGCGCCGTCACCGGGCTTTACCAGGAAACTACTGCCTCTCGGAATCTGGTAAACTTATTATCGCATAGAGCAACATGACTGTCAAGGCTTTTTTTTAACAAAACCGACAAAGTTTATTAACAAATTCTTAACAAAGCGATAACTTTTTGAATATTTCTGTGCGAAGGATACCACCGACAGCTGAGGAAAGTCTCAAAAACCAAGAGCGCATATCCATCGGATGAGGCACTCGCGTTAGTTTAACAGCGAAGTTGAATGGATTCTCACTCTGCTTTCGGGTTGTCGTTCAAGCAGCAGCGCCATTGGCGGTGAAAATTCCGCCGTCATAATTAGTGAGAGGCGACATCATTGCCGAGCCAGATGCTCCCGAATTCCCCCATTTTTTAATTTTGCACCTCAAAACGGAATCCGTTACCTTTAAGAATTCCTTTTTTTTCAAGACTATTTATATGCTTGATTATCATCACTGTTTCCCAAATTTTAACCCACTCTAAATATAAATATTTCTTACTATAAATGATACCTTCATTACAAAGTTCTTTAACACTATAGCCTTTTTCTATTAACTCTAAAATCTGATTCTCTCGTACTTCAATTACCTGTAGGAATTCTTCTAGTTTTGTTGAGAAATCTTTTTTATAATAAATCTGCTGATCATGAGAGTTAATATAATATTTAGCATCTAGGTCAATCAGTTTTTTTGCAGATTGAATTAATAGACCTAGATCACTATCTTCACCTCCATACCAAGGTCCGAAACTACTACCTACATTGTAATCGGTAGCAAAACATAAGTTTTGTTCTGGAAAGAAAAAACTACAGTGCCCTGCAGAATGTCCTGGTGTGTGTACTATTTCAAATATTATATTGCCACATGAAACCTTGTCTCCAGATGAGTATGTATTGTGAACTTTACCTATTGATTTAAAATACTCTGACTCATAAACAAAGCCTTGAGATGGATGCTTGTTTGCTTGACTGGATATTTCTTTCTCCCATTTGTCTATCCATTGAGAACCAAAAGCGAGTTCTCCTCCATATGTTTTAGCGAACTTGTTCAAATCTTGCATAGCACTAATGTCACTTTCATGAATGACAATTTCTGCATTACTAAATAGATAATTATACCTTATATGATCTAGGTGATAATGAGAATTAATTATTAAACCTATCTCTCTGTTAAACTTACTGTATTTGTGATACCCAGCGCCGGTATCAATTATAGTTTTAATTTTATCATCAATATATAGGGAGTTTGAAAAAGGAAAGCGTCCACACTTATCTCCCCAAATTATATAAATCTTATTAATTGCTTCCATAATACACTCTGCATCCTCCTCTGTAAACACCCTAAAGTATATCTAGACCCCGCCGAGTCGTGACACCCCCGCAAATTAAGGAGTTAGAATAACTTTTTTTCATAATCCTACCTTCCTGTCAAATAGTTTTGAAAATTTCTATTATTCAGTTTATTCATTTATTCCGTAAAGGTATTTCATTTCCCTCCTTTGCTCTAAAAATCTTTCCTGCAAACTGCCACAAAACTGAAACAAGCGTCTCCCGCTCATCACGGAAACCGCTTGTTTCAAGCCTTTTCTGGGCAAAGCAAAAACCACCCACCGATAAAAAGCTTTTTATCAATAGATGGCATATTTTTGGCGGAGAGAGAGGGATTCGAACCCTCGAAGCAGGTTTTAATCCCGCTTAATCGCTTAGCAGGCGACCGCCTTCGACCGACTCGGCCATCTCTCCGTATTTGCCCTTTTTAGCTCCGCCAAACTAAAGATGGCGGAGGGGGTGGGATTCGAACCCACGGCTCTTACGAGTCACTGGTTTTCAAGACCAGCTCCTTAAACCGCTCGGACACCCCTCCGAACGCAAGTTTAAGTATAGCACACACTGCAAAGCTTGTCAATTAACAGCGGCGAGTAAAACCGAAGGTTCAACCTCTCAAAGAGATTGAACCCCGAGCCTCGTCAAATTCAAGACAACGTTTTAAAAAACCATGCTAAGATGATTTGATCTCCCGCTCAAGCTGCTTAATTTCTTCTTCAAGGTCTTCGATCTCTTGAAAAAGTTCCGGAGACATAGAATGTCCGGTATGACCGATAAAAGACTCTGTCCCGGAGCAATGAGCAGGATTACGTTTCATTAGCTCTTCAAGCTTTGCTCTTAATTCTTGCAACTTCTCTGCCTTGTCCATCTTTACCACCCTTTCATTGTTTTGCTTGCCGGACTTTTTTGTGCCGGAAACTTAGTTAATCTGCTCTAATTATAACAATATTCTGTCATGAGAGTCAATCGCTAACCTAGCCGCAAAGTTAAAGCGCAGCAAGTTTTTCCACCATCACTCTGCGCAAACTCTCCACAACTTCAGACGACAAGCGCTGCTGCATGGCACTCGTTTCAAGAAAACGAGCAGGAATAGTAATTTCTTCCGGGCGGAAACCCATCGCTTTTTTAAGCGCCATTTTTTCGCGGTAAATTTTTTTCCCCAGCGCAAGCAACGCTTCCTCTGTCCAGCATAGCCCCAAAGCTGAAAGCGCCTCCGTAACAACGGGGAATTGATAGATCTTGCGGGCAAAAAGGCAGATAATCAGGCAATTCAAGGCATTGCGCATCTCTTCTTCCCTGATAATTCTCTCCACAATTTCCTCAGGGGCGACAGCAGGCGTTTTATTTTGCAACTCCTGGTCAATGGCATAACCTGCATTGTCCAGATGAGAATGACGGGCGCCAAAAGCCTGTCCGATCAGATTAGCGTAGCCGGTATGGTATCCGGCCACCTCGTTTTTCCCCAGCGTACAGGCAAATTGACTGCCTCCGTACTCTTTTGCAGCAAACCAGGTGCCGCGGGCCAGCGCCTGATAAAACGCCGTCGGTTGAGAGACAAGATTGTCAAGTGCCGTCAGGTACGGCGCTGTCTGGCCAAAAGAAAGCTCCACCTGCAGTTCCTGCAGACCGATCAGCGCTTGTTCCTGTGCTTCCGTTGCCCAAGCCAGCGCCACACCGGCAGAAATAGCATCCAGTCCAAGCTGCTCGACCTTTTCAATCAGCGCATAAACATGGCGATGGTCGGTCAACCCCAACATTGTCCCCAGCGCATAGACCAACTCGTGATCATATGCAACGGCTGACGACTCATATTCATGTTCATGCCCTAGCGCGAACTGACGGCGATGGAGGCCGATATGGATACAACCGATTGGACAGCCGGAACATGATAGTTTTCTAATCAAAGTCTCCCTGGCAAACGTTTCCCCGCTCAAATTAACTGCCTCCGGGTAGGAACTGGCTTGCAGGTTGCGTACAGGCAGGGCGCCAAGAGCATTAAGTGGCTCCACGTTACCGGTGGTACCCAGTCCGTGGTACTTTTCCATAATCTCAGTTTCTACTGCTTGCCTATAAATCTTTTCATAAATTCGGTTATATTTAGCCGAATTAACTATAGGGATGTTTAAGTCGCCATGGATAACGAGCGCCTTTAAATTTTTACTTCCAAGGACTGCCCCCAATCCCAAGCGACCAAAATGGCGGTATGTATCGACTACAACACCGGCAAAAGCTACCTGTTTTTCCCCAGCTCGCCCAATACGTAAGGTAGACCGGTGGCCGCTGCCAGGCGATAACTGTCGCAAAATATGTCCGCTCTCTTCAGTTGAAAGGCCCCACAAACCACGAGCATCGTTAAACTGCACCTGCCGCGGCGTAACAGTCAGGTAAGAGGGCGCGGCCGCCCGGCCTTTTATAACTATAGCGTCGTAACCGGCAAAACGCATGCTCATGGCAAGTCTTAGCCCGGCGTAGCTTTCGCCAAGTTCGCCGGTCAGCGGTGATTTAAACATAGCAACTGCCTTTGTAACAAGCGGGTAGATGGTGGCCATAGGGCCAATGGCTAACACTACCGGCTGAGCGGGAGAAAAAGCGTCTTCCTCAGGCAAAAGGTGCTCTTTTAAAAGGCAGGTGGCAACGCCCACTCCGCCCAGCCAACCGTTTAAATCTTCTCTTTGCTCCACCATGATTTCTTTCTTATCCAGATCAATAAGTAAAACGCGCACCGGCCGATTATCAAGCATTTTGCCGCACCTCCATGGAAAGCACGTCATGGGGACAAAAGCCAGTACAGATTCCACACTGGATACAAATCACAGGCCGGCAGGCCTGTTCGTCAAAATAAATAACCTGCACAACACATTTTTGCGCACAGACACCGCAACCAACACATTTTTTGCGGTTAAACTTAACGCCGCCGCCTGCCCGAGGAAGGATTGCTTCGGCTGTGCAGGCAGTGGCACAGGGCGCATCTAGGCAGCCGCGGCAGATATCCGCCGCCAACCTAGACTGTATTCCCCCTCTAGTCCGAATCTGAATGGCGCTATATCGGGGGCTGAAGCTTTTGTAAACCATGCGGGCACAGGCCAACATGCATGAATAGCACGCGATACAACGGCTCATTCCTTTAGCCTGCAAAATTTTGCCGGGCAAAGCAATCCCTCCTAAATAAGCAGTGTGGCGTCGCCAAAACTGAGAAAGCGGAATTTTTCCCTGACGGCATAGGTGTAAGCCTGCATAACCAGCTCCTGAGAAGCAAAGGCTGAGATTAGAACCATATGGGAAGACCGGGGAAGATGCAGATTAGTAATAATTCGGTCTGTTACTCTAAAACGATAGCCTGGGACAATAAACAGGTTTGTCCACCCGGAACTTGGTTTAAATTCCCCTGTTATTGCAGCACTCTCCAAGGCACGCACAGCGTCTGTGCCACATGCCACCACCCTGCTGCCTCGCGCTTTTGCTTCCTGGATTGCAGCCACCGTTTCCGACGGTAAATGGTAAAACTCTGCTGATAAATTATGCTCAGCCACAAATTCGGCTTTAATCGGCCGAAAGCTTCCTATTCCCATGTGCAAGGTAAAGTTAACGATCTGCACCCCTTTATCTCTAACCGCTTGGAGCAAATTAGGTGTAAAGTGCAGCGCCGCCGTGGGAGCAGCGGTTGAACCATGCTCTCTGGCTAAAATGGTCTGATATCGCTCCGGATTAGCGAGCGGCTCTTTAATATACGGTGGCAATGGCGTCTCGCCCCATTTTTCCATGGCCGTCATGGCCGCCTCGGGGCAGGGAAAGCGCACCACAAAAGTGCCGCGCTCCGTTTTTTCCCGCACATGAATCTCCAGCTCATCCCCGAGCAAGACGATCCTGCCCTGCGGATAAGGTTTTAATAGCGCATCCCAATCACCATCACCTAAAGAATGTAAAAGAAAAATTTCTACTTTGCCACCTGTGGGTTTCCTGCCAAAAAGCCTGGCCTTCATTACTTTAGTGTCATTAATGACTAAGACATCACCCTCTTCCAGCCAGTTTAACACTGCTGTAAAGCCGGTTTCAATTACCTGCCGCTGTTGGCGATCCAGCACCAGCAGACGAGAGCTGTCTCGCGGCTCCACCGGATGCTGGGCGATCAGCTCCAAAGGGAGGTGATAATTAAACAATTCTGTTTTCAAGCCGCTTTCTGTCACACATTCCGCCTCTTTCTCTGTCGAATCCTCAACCTTTAACAAATCCGGCTTTCTTTAGGGCTAGATCAACTCTGCTTCCAGTCTTCTTTACTTATTCTACCGTTCTTTAATCTGGGCAAATAAGGATGAAGCGCGGCTGGGATTAGCACCGAGCCGTCTGCCTGCTGACAGTTCTCCAGAATGGCAGCCACCGTGCGGCCGACCGCGAGACCCGAGCCGTTTAACGTATGGACAAACTCTGTTTTTCCGCCTTGGTTTCGCCGGAAACGAATCCCCGCTCGGCGCGCCTGAAAATCGCCGAAATTACTGCAAGAAGATATTTCTCGATAAGTATTAAAAGCAGGTAACCAAACTTCAATATCATACTTTTTAGCTGCCGCAAAGCCTAATTCCGCGGTACACATCAGCATGATTCTGTAAGGCAGCCCCAGCCGTTTCAGCACTTCCTCAGCATGGTTTGTCAGACTCTCCAACTCCTGCAGAGAATCTTCCGGCCGAGCAAATTTCACCAGCTCTACTTTATTAAACTGGTGCTGACGAATTAAGCCGCGGGTATCTCGGCCATGGGCGCCGGCTTCGGCACGAAAACAGGCGCTGTAAGCCACATAACACTTAGTCAGCTCATCTTCCGCCAGAATTTCATCTCTGTGTAAATTTGTCACCGGCACTTCCGCAGTTGGAATAAGAAAATATTCGGTGTTAGCTACCCGGAAAGCATCTTCCTCAAACTTAGGCAGTTGACCGGTGCCCACCATACTGTTTCTATGGGCAAGAAAAGGAGGAAAGATTTCTGTGTAACCGTTTTCTACAGTATGCAAATCCAGCATAAAGTTAATTAGAGCTCGTTCTAGCTGGGCTCCCAGCCCTTTATAAAAAGCAAACCTCGCTCCTGTTACCTTCCCGGCTCGCTCAAAGTCGATAATATCTAGATCGGTAGCAATCTCCCAATGAGCTTTAGGCTCGAAGGAAAACTTTTTCGGTTCTCCCACCTGCCTGACTACCAAATTTTCTGCTTCACTTTGCCCTATCGGCACAGCCGCATCAGGAATATTAGGCAGCGTCAGCAAAATTTCTTCTAACTGCGCTTCCACTTCCCGTAGTTGCTGATCCATTTCTTTGATATACTGGGAAACGATACGCATCTCCTCAATCAGTAGGCTGGCATCTTCCTTAGTACGCTTCATTTGTGCCACCTGCTCTGAAGCAGTATTGCGGCGCATTTTTAATTGTTCCACTTCCTTTAAGAACTTCCGACGCTTCTCATCGGTCAGGGTAAACCGGTCAATAGCTGCCTCTTCACCTTTGTCGAGCAACGCTTTGCGCACCACATCCAAATTCTCTCTGACAAATTTCAATTCCAGCATTTAAGCATTCCTCCTTTCGAAAATACGATCGGGAATTAGCGGTAACGGCTGTGTCTTCTTATTTTATCTGAATGGAGCGTGATTCTATGGCTGTTTTTTTTATTGCCTTTCTTGCCGTTCTTTTAGCGGAAATGGGTGATAAAACCCAACTTGTGACGCTGGCTATGGCTACTCGTTACCCGCCGCGCCAGGTCTTAGTCGGGGCATTGGGGGCACTGGCTGTGATTACGGGCATAGCGGTAGTTCTCGGTGAATTTTTAGCGACCTACTTGCCTGTGCAAGCCACCTTACTCGGTAGTGGTGTCTTTTTTCTCTTGGCAGGACTCTATCTTTACTTTAAACAGGACTCTCCGGAAGGAAAGCTAGTGCCTCCCAAGCGTGGCGCGGCAATCCAAACTTTCGCCCTGGTGTTCCTAGCGGAGCTGGGTGACAAAACACAGCTTGCCAGCATTGCGCTCACTGCCGCGTATCATGCTCCGGTCGCCGTTTTTTTTGGCGCGATGGCCGGACAACTGGTGAATCACGGCGCGGCAGTATATCTTGGTTCACGTTTTCTGGCTCGTCTGCCTGCCGCCACCATTAAAGTAGCTAGCGCTCTGCTGTTTATTGCCTTTGGTATAGTCTTCATGTTTGCGGCGCTACGCTGATAGTAACGCTGGTGCGGCTCTTTCATCCTAGCTGAACTCTAGCAGTCCGCATTGCTGCCGTTAAGTATCGGCGCTACATTTCCTGTGGCGCTGCAATGCCTAACAGTGCCAATCCGTTTAGCAGGACTTGCCGCACCGCATCTATCAAAGCCAGACGGGCGTTACGAAGCTTCTCCTCGGCGTGCAACACAGGGCACTGGTGATAAAACTTGTTAAACTCGGCTGCCAGATCTACCAGATACCGGGCTATGACCGATGGCTTGTCTATTTCAGCAGCGCGGACAATAGCATCAGAAAAACGAGCCAACGTTCGTACAACCGCCTGCTCTTCATCTGTGCCTAAAAGCGTCGCATCATATCGGCCGGGCCAGTCCTCCGCTTTCCGCAGAATACTGCAGATCCGGGCGTGAGCATATTGAACATAAGGAGCCGTTTCCCCGGTAAAATCCAACACCTTTTCCCAGTCAAACTCAATATTCTTGACCCGGTCATTGCTTAAATCGCCAAAAATAACGGCGCCGATTCCCACTTGCCGGGCAACTTCAGCTTTATTTTCCAAACCTGCGTTTTTCTCTTGGATAATTTGGAGAGCCAGCTCCGTTGCCCTGTCTAACACATCTTCCAGGAAAACCAGTGTGCCCTGCCGGGTAGACATCTTCCCTTCCTTAAAACCAATCAAACCAAAGGGCACATGGACACAACGCTCAGCCCAGGCATAACCCATTTTTTTGAGAACACTAAAGACCTGCTGAAAATGAAGCGTCTGATCCGCCCCCACCACATAAAGCATCTTCTCAAACCCATAAGTCTGATAACGATAGATTGCAGCACACAAATCTCTTGTGGCGTATAATGTGGCACCATCCTGCTTACGCAACAGACACGGCGGCATCCCCTGCTCTTCCAGGCTGACAATCAACGCGCCTGCCGATATTTCGGTCAGCCCCTGCTCTTCCACTTGACTGATGGTGTCAGCCAGCAGCTCGTTATAAAAACTTTCCCCTTGGTAAGAGTCAAAGCGAACGCCCAGGAGATTATAAATTCGCTTAAATTCCGCCAAGCTTAACTCTCGGAAGCGCTTCCAAAGCATGCGGGCACTTTCATCGCCGTCTTCCAGCCTTTTAAACCAGGAGCGAGCTTCTTCTGCCAATACCGGCTCTGCTTCCTCCTCCCGATGGAAGCGAACATACAACTCGTAAAGATATGTAATCGGGTCTTCCTCCAGCCGGGCATCATCACCCCATTTCAGATAGGCAACAATCAACTTGCCAAACTGCGTACCCCAGTCTCCCAGGTGATTAATGCCCACACATTGATAACCTAATGCCAAGTAGATCTGGTAAAGGGAGTGGCCGATGACTGTGGAGCGAAGATGTCCTATGCCAAATGGCTTGGCGATATTGGGGGCTGAAAAATCGATGACAATAGTTTTCCCTTGGCCAACTTGCAGCTTGCCGTACTCTTCTTGCTGCTCAAGCACCGCATGAACAGTGACTAAAGCCAGCTTCTGTCGATTACAGAAGAAGTTAATATAGGGACCACGGGCTTCAATGCAAGCAAATAAATCACTCACAGGCAGTCTTTCAGCCAGTTCTGACGCAATCTTTACTGGCGAGTTGCGCATTTCTTTAGCCAATTTAAAACATGGGAAAGCAAAATCACCCATCTCCGCAGTAGGCGGCGTTTCCAAATCGGCCATAATTTGCTGACTATCGATTGGTACAAAGCCTGATAGTAAGTTGTAAATTTCGTTCCGGAACATCTGCATAAAAAAAAACCTCTTTCTTTTTACCTTATCGCCTTGCTTTTCCCTCATTATACAGAAATAAAAAGCGGCCTGCAAGCAGGCCGCTTAATCATTCCTCCAAATTCAGAAAATAGGGACGCGAAACAGTGATTTGCCAAGGCAAAAAATGTTCGGGCTGCTCGGGAGGCGTGCCCTCTACAGTAATGTTAATATTGGCATAGGGGGCATTCTCCAAAATAGTTAATGCTAGGGCATCCCGCAGCATGGCGGCTCTGGCCGCCGCCTCCATGTTGTATGACAGTAAACTATTGAGAGAGTCGGTAAAGTCAAGATGAACAGTCTCATTTTTAATGCGTACAGCCGCAAGACTTAGTGTGTAAAGCTCTGAACTCTGTGTTAATATATACCGCACTAAATTTTCAATCAGCGCCTCATCTTGCAAGGTAACGCCTGAAATCGATTCTGGCCGCAGATAGTAGCGCGATTCAGAACGGCTGGGCAGGAAAACCAGGCGCTCACCCGGCCTGTGACCGAAACGCATTGGTGTAAATGCTTCGCCAATATTTAGACCTTCCTGACCAAAGGTGGCCCTTCTTTCACCGTTCACAGTAAACTCAATTTGTCTTACTGTGGGAAACTGGCTTACGGTAAGCAGCAGGGAGTCTAGGATTCCACTCAAAAAAGTACTCCCACTCATTTCATCTAGCGAGGCAGGCAAATTAAGCTGAACTATGCCATTGCTTTGAGCTGCTTGAATTTCAACATTTTTAGGGATAGTCCGGTTTAAGTTGCTGCCTTGCAATGGACCCCTGACCAGCTCCTCGATGCTCGCGCGAAGGACAGACTGTGGGCGTTTAATACGCCTTGTGACCGGGATCAAGCGTTCTGTCCTACTATCATAAAAAAACAGGGTGAACATGCTTTCGCCCGTCGGAATCTCGAAGCTAACCGGAGTGTAATATTGCAACAAGCCTCGCTGCCCAGTTTCATTAAGCTGTCTATTTTTTGCCTCCGCAATATTTAAGAAATAGATACTGCCCTCTTCAAGTCCCAGAACCAAAGTGTCGCCTCTGTCAGCCAACGCCATTTTCTGCGCCCTGCCAGCCACATCCAATAGATTGACCTGTTGCCCCCACTTGTTATAAATAACTACTTGGGTGGCATCATCCCGATACTGGCGCCAAGAAGCGACAATAATCCGCTGTCCATCGGCTGAGAGCAGAACATCAGACTCATTAGGCAGTCGCTTACTCCACAATTTATTGCCGTCAGCATCAAAGTAGAGCAGCTCTTGAATTCGGGTTGCTTCATCCGTGGCAAGAACGCCAAAGAAAGCTCCTGTTTCAGCCATGATCACCCGGTTGACTATCCCTATTGCTGTGTATGAGCCTAATGCTGTGGCAGTCTGGCTGTAGCGCTGCACTTCATTACCTTGCGAGCTGACCAATATTTTCCCGCTTTCATCAATAGCCATATGCTCGCGCTGCTGCAAAGTCCAAAGGTTTTCCCCATCTGCGGAGTAAGCACTAATGGCTGACTCCCCGCCTTCTTGCCAGTTTACAAAAATCCGGTTGTCATTACCAACAATTTTAGCATCAAGAATTTCCGGAAAGTTCTTCTGCCATAACTTATTTCCCTGCCTGTCCAAAAGGAGCAAAGCATCGTCTGCCAGCTGATCTTCAGGCGTAAGTCCGACCAAAATCCGCTCTCCGTCAAGGGAGATGTCCAGAATCCCCACCGGCGCGTCAAAGTAATGCTCTGTTGCCGATTGCGGTTGATCCGGTTTAACAACTAACAACTTGCCTCCTGCCGTCCCTACAGCTAAATATCGTCCCTCCGGATCGATAACCGCCTGCGAAAAGTCAGAGGTCAGATTTTTTTCCCAGATTAACCCTCCGCCCTCTCCCAACAGATAAAGCGACCGGGAAGAAGTTCCCACAACTGCCAAAGAACCGTCTGCTGTTACAGAAAGCGCCAGAATTTGCACATTACCACTGCGAACAGAAAAACGTCCCTGTACGGCATATGCGCCCCCGTTCTCCAAACCTGGCACAACGGGCTCAATGGGGCTGATGTCACTGGTTGCCGTTTGCTGCACTCCGCAGGAAGATAACAGCAACGCCAGCGCCAACAAAGACAAGACTCCTGTCAAACGCAAAAAAATCTTCTTTCGCATAGCTCCACCTCACCACAGCAAGTACTCCTATTATAGCGGTTAAATACGTTGCTTTCGTTAAATATCTTTTAATTCTTGTTAATATTCGCCGGCGGCGGCAACTCCCACTGCGCTGGGCCAGGTTACAATAAATGTGGTTCCCAAGCCGTTTTCGTTATCTTCTACCAATATTTCACCGCCGTGGCGCGTCACGATTTCTTTAACTATCGCCAACCCCAGCCCTGTCCCCCCTTGTTCACGGGAACGAGCTTTATCCACTCTGTAAAAGCGCTCAAAAATTTTCTCCCTGTGCTCCGGCGGAATACCGATACCGCTATCTGTTACGCTAAGCAACAGCCTTTCCGGTTCTTGAAAAAGCCCTACTTGGACATGCCCGCCTTCCGGCGTATATTTAATCGCATTATCTAGCAAGTTAAAGACTACCTGTTTCACCTGATGAAGCACGGCAAATACCGGTTCTGTCGACTCCGGCAGGGAATACTCCAAAGCTATGCTCTTTTCCTCTGCCCGTTTTTTTAACATCTCCAGCGTATTGCGAACCGTAGGAACGATATCTGTCCTGCTCATAGTATCTTCAGCGCCTAACCGGTCAAGCCGTGTGAGATCTAGCAGGCTCTCTACCAGGTGGATCAGCCTCTCCACTTCCTGATCAATATCAGCCAAAAAATCTTCGCGCTCTTCAGCTTCCAGCGGATATTCTCGCAGCGATTTAACCAAAATATTCAGCGAAGTTAGCGGCGTTCTCATTTCATGGGAGGCATTAGAAACAAATTCCCGCAGTTGCCGAGTCATTTCCTGCAGACGGCCAGCCATATGGTTAAACTGGCCGGCCAGCCTGCCAATCTCATCCTTAGACCGGACAGAAACACGTTGAGTCAGATCGCCGCGAGCGATTTGTTCTGTTGCCGCAGTCAGCGATTCGATGGGAACCGTAATATGATGGGCAAAATATACTCCAAGCAAGCCGGCAAACAAGAGGGAAAGAACTGTTGCCAAAAGGAGAAATTCACGGACATTATCCAGGACGGCATAAACATCGGAGAGGGATGAGGCAATAAATACCGCTCCGATAATCGACTCCTCAAAGATGATGGGTACGGCCACCTGCATAACCCATTGCCTGGACTCGTGGGAATACTGAATGCTGCGACCCTGCTCGCCGGCCAAGGCGGCAGTTATTTCTGCCCGTTCCAGCGTAGTTCCTACCAGCCCCCCCACACGCAACGAGTCACCCTGGACTCGCTGACGATGATCGGTAATTAGCACTCTAATGCGATACTGTCGTCCGTATTCTTCCGCCACATTAGAAAGGGTGACCACATTGGGCACTTCCCGCAAGTTGGCAACAGCCTCCCTAGCCACCGGGTGTGCTGCCGCCTCAAGGATTAAATACTGATAACTTATATAGTATTGTTCTAAAGTGTTCAGCAAAAAGAACGAAGTCACCAACAGAACCGCCAGAATCAAAACTATATACGTGACGGTCAGCTTGGTGCGGATGCTGTTAAACATTTTTTGCCTCCCGGAATTTATATCCGGCTCCCCAGACGGTAAGGATTAGCTGGGGAGTAGCGGGGTCTGGCTCAATCTTTTCTCGCATATGTCGAATATGAACATCCACCGTCCGCGCATCCCCGTAATAATCATAGCCCCACACATGTTCCAGCAGCTTTTCACGGCTGAAAACCCGTCCCGGGTGACTGGCCAGCAGGCTTAACAGGGCAAATTCTTTGCTGGTCAAATCGACCTCTTTGTCACGAATCCGAACTTTACGTTGGAACAAGTCAATTTGTAAATCCTGCAGCCGAATAACCTGCATCCCTACCTGGTCCTTGCCGGTGGGGAGCTGCGAACGTCGTAGAATCGCCTTGATCCGGGCCGTCAGTTCACGGGGATTAAACGGTTTGGTAACATAATCGTCTGCCCCCAACTCCAGGCCAAGAATTTTATCAATATCTTCGCCCCGTGCGGTCAGCATAATAATTGGCACTTCGCTTCCCTTGCGGATTCTGCGGCAAACTTCAAAACCATCCACTTCGGGCAGCATTAAATCCAAAACGATTAGATCCGGGTTTTCCTTTTTAAACAAACTCAAAGCCTCTGCGCCGTCATAGGCAGCCAGAACCTCGTAGCCCTCTTTTTCTAGGCTAAACTTTAAGCCCTTAACTATCGTTTTTTCATCGTCCACCACTAAAATACGCGCCACAAAACTACCTCCTTAAACCGTTAGCAAACGGTAGGCATCTCTTACCTGCTGAATGTCTTGCCAAACCGGTTTTTTCTTTGCCGGATCTAAAAGCAGCTCCGCCGGATGGAATGTAAACATCAACCGAATCCCGTCCAGCGCAAACCAGCGGCCGCGCACCAAGTTGGCGCGGACGGAGGGCGTTAAGCATGCCTGTGCTGCGAAAGAGCCGAGACAAACTATGATGGCTGGACTAATCAGCTCAATCTGCCGCTGCAGATGTCCTCGGCATGCGGCTATCTCCTCCGGTTGGGGCTTCCGGGTTTCCGGTGGCCGACACTTAAGAACATTAGTGAGATATATTTCGTCGCGCTTAATTTCTGCAGCTGCCAAAATTTTATCTAACAGTTGCCCTGACGCGCCTACAAAGGGCGACCCCTGCCGATCCTCGTCTGCGCCGGGAGCATCCCCCACAAAGATTAATTTTGCCTGCGGATTCCCTTCCCCAAAGACCACCCGGCTTGCTCCCAAACGAAGCGAACAGCGCGCGCATCCCACAACTTCCGCAGCCAAACTCTCCATGGTAGCCGGCTGCCCGACGGGCTGTGCCAACTTCGTTTTATGGGCTCTGTCTTCTGAACTTCCAGCCAATAAATCAAAGAGATTTTTTTCCCGCATAAACTCACCCTCATGGATATTTCCACGTCAAAGGAGTTTCTCCTTTTAACCGGTACAAAAAGGAGAAGGGGTACCCTTCTCTTTTTGCAGATAATCTCTCTTAATTACCTTTAGCCATACCCACAAAATAGCTGTGCATCCGCACGTCGTCTGTCAGCTCCGGGTGAAAAGCACTGACTAGAAGATTGTCCTGCCGGGCAGCCACAACCTCAGCATTGCATCTAGCCAGCACTTGCACCTTACTGCCATACGCTTTAATCAAAGGAGCGCGAATAAACACAGCCGGAAAAGGCTCCTTGCCCAAGACGGGAACGGGCAGCTCCTGCTCAAAGCTCTCCCTTTGCCGGCCAAATGCATTGCGTGCAACAGCGATATCCATTTTGCCCAATAAGAATTGCTCGCTTCCCTCCACCCGAGTGGCCAACAAAATTAAGCCTGCACAAGTACCGTAGACCGCTTTGCCTTGCGCTATCAGCCGCAAAATCGGTTCCACCAAGCCAAAACGAACCAGTAACTTTCCGATGGTCGTACTCTCTCCACCCGGAATCACTAGTCCGTCCAGCTCAGCAAACTGTTCCGCCTTTTTGACGCAGACCACATCTTCGCCGCATTTTTGCAGGGCAGTTACATGCTCACGGACGGCGCCCTGAATGGCAAGCACACCGATTTTCATCTGCTACCAGCCCCGCTCCTGCATCCGTTCTTCTCGGCGGATTGTGGAAATTTCTAGACCGGGCATGGCTTCACCCAACCCCTTGGAAATCTCCGCCAAGAGGCTTGGGTCATCATGGTGAAGAGTGGCATCCACAATAGCTTTGGCCCGCGCTCTTGGCTCCTTAGCTTTAAAAATTCCTGACCCGACAAAAATACCGTCACACCCTAGTTGCATCATTAATGCAGCATCAGCCGGTGTGGCAATTCCACCCGCAGCAAAATTTACAACCGGCAAGCGCCCCAAGCGCTTCACTTGGCAAACCAGTTCGTATGGTGCGCCTGCCTGCTTAGCAAAGCTCATCAATTCTTCATCCGGTGTATTTAATAACTTGCGAATTTCACTCATCATCATCCGCATATGCCGGACGGCTTCGACTACATTGCCCGTCCCCGGTTCACCCTTGGTTCTGAGCATTGACGCTCCTTCTCCGATGCGGCGCAGTGCTTCGCCCAGGTTTCTGGCACCGCAAACAAAAGGAACGGTAAATTGCCGTTTGTTAATATGAAACTCATCGTCGGCAGGAGTAAGAACTTCACTTTCGTCGATATAATCGACCCCTAGTGCTTCAAGGATTTTCGCTTCCACGAAGTGACCAATGCGCGCTTTGGCCATAACCGGAATCGTTACCACATCCATAATTTTTAAAATTATCTCCGGATCTGCCATTCTGGCCACGCCGCCGGCGGCGCGAATATCAGCGGGCACCCTTTCCAGTGCCATAACAGCTACTGCACCTGCTTCTTCCGCAATTTTTGCCTGTTCAGGCGTTGTGACATCCATAATGACGCCCCCTTTTTGCATCTCGGCCAAGCCGGCCTTAACACAAAAAGTACCTTGTTCTGCCATTCCCATAATTCCCCTTTCCTGAAATACCCTGTGATTCTATCTGGATTAATTAATATCTTATTTTACTATAATTTTTCCTCCAGGACAAGCCATTTGCGCCGAACTGACAGAGTCAGACTGCTGCAGGAAGAATTCGCAGCAAATTATCTCATCAGCGCTGCTTTTTGTTGATGTTTTTAGTTAGCGCCTTTTTTTTCAATAGAGAGGAGACTAACAATAAGATAAACATAATGCCGGCGAAAGCAAAAAACCAAACCGGGTTGACTTCTCCCGGCCGCCTTGACGGCTCCGGTGCGGCACTCTCCTCCGTATCGCCGTCGGGCGGGATTTTCCTGCCAGGTGTTTCCGCAAGAAAGCGATTATATTCCTGAAGATAGTCTGCCTCTGCCCAATTGTTAAAACGGGCTCCCATAAACAGTCGCTCCACCTGCTCATCTTTGAAAAAGGCGGCCCAGTTCAAATTTCCTGCCGGAGTAAGGCTCCGCCCTTCATCTGTTGTTAGAAAAAAGAGCATCCGACTATCCAGCTCCGGCACAGCCCACAACCTGCCGGACTGAGGCGGTAAAGGAATGGAAAGCGTCGCCAACCCCAGTTCACCACGATAAACGGTATCGACCCGAATCACAAATTCGGGGTTCTCCTGTTGCTCCCGCACTTCTATTACTTTGCCGGCAAGAATATACTGGGCGCCCTCCACCATCTCTGCCGGAGAAAGGGCTAAAGGCTGCCCTATGGCAGTGCCTGTCCAGAGCAATGCCAGAAGAAGAAAAGCTGCCTGTCTTTTCATGGATTCCACCTCGCCTCTAGCTTACTGCAAATGTTGTCTTCAACTTTTCTTTTTCTCTAAACCGTTCTTCAGCCAAGGAAATCAGTTCAAGCAGCAACTCGTTAAAGGAAACTCCTGTAGCTCCCCACAACTTGGGGTACATACTAATTGAGGTGAATCCTGGCAGCGTATTTAGCTCGTTAACCCAAATCTGTTCATGCTGATCATCGACAAGAAAATCTACCCGCCCCAAACCGGCGCAGTCTAGCGCCACAAAAGTTTGCACCGCCAGTTCCCTGACTTTTTTAGCCAACCGCTCCGGCAGATTGGCAGGAATCACCAAACGTGACCGGTTATCAAGGTATTTAGCCGTATAATCATAAAAATCGTTTGCAGGAATTATTTCCCCTAAAATGGAGGCCCTGGGTTGATCATTGCCTAACACGCTGCACTCAATTTCACGGCCCGGCAGAAATTTTTCCACCAGAATTCGCCTGTCATAAGCTAACGCTTCAGCCACAGCCTCCAGCAATCCTTGCCGGTGATAGGCTTTGGAAATTCCTACGCTGGAGCCCAGATTGGCAGGCTTAACAAAACACGGGAAACCAAGCTCTTTCTCTACCTGCGCCGCCAGCCGCTCCTTGTCACTCAACCATTTGGCGCCGGTAAACCAGAGATAGGGACCGACAGGCAACCCCTCTGCCAAGAGAGCAGCTTTCATTAAAATTTTATCCATTCCCACTGCGGAACCGGGAACTCCCGCCCCCACATAAGGGATCCGAGCCAATTCAAGTAGCCCCTGCACAGTGCCATCCTCCCCATAGGTGCCGTGCAAGACAGGAAAAACTAAATCCACAGCAATCACACTGCCTGCGTTTTCTCCCTCCAGCACAAAAAGCCCACCCACCCCCGGATGCGGTAACACAGCCACACGCACTCCGTCTAACTGCCAGCTTCCCTCTTTACTAATAAACACCGGCAAAACAGTCAGATCCTGTTGAGCCTGCAGGCCTGCCAGAATCGCTGCCGCCGAACGAAGCGAGACTTCGTGTTCGCCGGAGCGACCACCGTATAATACCGCTATTGTTTTGCTCACAAAAATACCCCTCCGTAGCTAAACTTGCCTCTAGCCTATGCTCCGGCGGCAACAAAGATGCCGCCGGATAGTTGCTGGTTATAAAGGGCAAGCGCGTTGGCGCTTGCCCTTTATCTTAGATAAACACAACGCATTATTCTTGTTACGCTTAGTTTTCTGCCGCTATTTTTTCGGCTTTAGACTCTGCGATTACCTGCTCGGCAATATGAGCCGGCACTTCTTCGTAGTGACTGAATTTCATTGCGAAGAAACCACGCCCCTGAGTCATTGAGCGCAGGTCTATGGCGTATTTAAGCATTTCCGCCAGCGGCACATTAGCCTTAATAATCTGGACGCCATTGCTTGGCTCCATACCGAGGATGCGTCCGCGCCGGCTGTTCATATCCCCCATAATATCACCCATATACTGGTCAGAAACGGTGACTTCCACAGCCATCACCGGCTCCAGCAACACCGGTTTAGCCTGCTCAATTCCTTTTTTAAATGCCAGATGTGCTGCAATCTTAAAGGCCATTTCAGAAGAGTCCACATTATGATAGGAACCGTCATATAGGCTGGCTTTGATATCCACCACCGGATAACCGGCTAAAACGCCGGTTTCCAGTGCTTCCCGCAAGCCTTTTTCCACCGCCGGGATATATTGGCGTGGCACGGCGCCACCAACCACCTTGTCCTCGAATTGAAATTGACTGCCCGTTTCCATGGGCGAAAATTCAATCCAAACATGGCCAAACTGACCGCGGCCGCCCGACTGTTTTTTGTGTTTGCCTTCTACCTTTGCCACACCGCGGATAGTTTCCTTATAAGGAATTTTAGGCAGCGTCAGCTCGACTTCCACACCGAATTTATTAGCCAGCCTGCTGGTGATGATCTCTAGATGCAATTCCCCCATCCCAGAAATCAGAGTTTGCTTTACCTCGGAGTTGCGCTCCATGCGGAAAGTGGGATCTTCTTCCAGGAAACGTGCCAAACCGCTGGCAACTTTATCTTCTTCCCCCTGCTTTTTTGGTTCAACCGCAAAGGTGGTTACCGGCTGCGGAAAAATAATCGGTGGGAATACGGAGCAAACACTCTTTTCGCAAAGTGTGTCAGCCGTTGCGGTAGCCTGCAATTTGGCCACGGCAGCAATATCTCCGGCGGGAACTTGGCTAAGGTTAAGCTGGGTTTTGCCTAGCATGGTAAAAAGTTGGCCGACTCTCTCCGTTTTCTCTTTATTGATGTTATTTAACTGTGTATCGCCTTTCATGATGCCGGAATATACCTTAAAGTAAGAAATTTTCCCTACGAACGGGTCGGCAAAGGTTTTAAACACCAATGCGGCCACCGGGCCTTTGGCATCAATTTTAATAGTTTCCAGATCATTGCTCCCAGCTTTTATTGCCTTCACCTCGCCCACGTCTGCCGGAGAGGGAAAAGCACCGGCGATCAGCTCTAAGAGAGGCTGGATTCCTTTGTTTAAAGTAGCCGAACCGCAGAGCACCGGGATCACTTTGCCTGCTTGGAGAGCGATGCGCAAACCAGTCACTATTTCCTCTGTGCTAAGCGGCTCCCCTTCTAGGTATTTCATCAACAGATCATCATCGCTTTCTGCTACCGCCTCCATCAGTTTCTCGCGGTAGCTTCCCGCCAGCTCTGCTAAGTCGGCAGGCACATCGCTTTCCGTCACTTTTTTGCCGTCGCCTTCGAAAAGATAAGCCTTCATTTTGATAATGTCAACTACACCTTTAAACGAAGCTTCCGCGCCAATAGGGATTTGCACCGGCACTACTTTCGAGCCGAAAAACTCCTGCAACTGCGTCAACACTTTTGAAAAATGGGCATTTTCTTTATCCATTCTGTTCACAAAGATTAAGCGCGACAAATTATTCTCATCCGCATAACCCCAGAACTTTTCCGTTCCCACTTCTACGCCGGCCGTTGCAGAAACTACTACTACCGCCGCATCAGCTACGCGCAGTGCGCCCGCCACATCACCAATAAAATCAAAATAGCCTGGGGTGTCCAACAAGTTTATTTTTACACCTGCCCACTCGACCGGTGCGAGAGAAGTATTAATTGTAATCTGGCGCTTGATCTCCTCTGGATCAAAATCGGTGGTGGTAGTGCCTGAGTCTGTTTTTCCGAGCCGGGTGGTGGCGCCGGAGGTGTAAATCATGGCTTCCGCCAGTGATGTTTTGCCTGCTCCACCATGAGAAATTAGGGCAACGTTGCGAATTTTCTCTGTTGTATAGTTTTTCACACGAATGCCTCCTTTAGTGGTCGAAAAAAAGATAAGCAAAGATGAGCAAATTTTTAGTTTAATTCGACTAGCCCGGTATAAACTCCTTCCCAGACAGTTAATATTTCTCAAAACAACATTTTTTACTCCATCACTTTTAACAAACCCAATAAACACGGGGATAGTTCCGATGGTTATTAGGTTTTTCCCTGTTTTGTGTTATGCAGTTGGAACAAAGGCGGCATCACTATTCCTGGGACCGGGTGGGTTCATGAGTAGGCTGCCATACTCCATCTCCTACCCATCCGGCATGCCCGGTCATTACGAAGCCTACGGTCCCATCTGTGCGCCTTGCCCTAAAACTTAAAGTGGATGTTCTTCCACTACTCGTTACTTGTATGGCTCCAATTAATAGTCTGTGTCTGTCAGTTTTAGTCAAATCTAACTGAACGATTCCTTCTACAAATTCTATCGGCACTTCATTGCCGTCCTTCAGTGCAGAAGAGAGATACCGAGTCTTTTAGTGCATAATTGTATCATTAGCACCACCGGGGAGGATATGCTCCACTATGACATGGTAGCTCATTTGCCCACCAATGAAAACGGAAACTGACAGGACACCGGTATATCGACCCGGCTGACGCCCCACAAAAGAAGCGTCGGTGACTATCTTTTATCAGGTGCACGGCGGGAACCGGCAGCAATAATGTAGAGAGCCCCTTGATTTGTCCCGGCAAGTAACCATCCTTGCCCGGCATAAGTCCACCGTACGCTTCCTTTTGTAAAAACCCTTGTCTCTATCCCTGCACCTGCTATACGCATATGTGCTGGGAGGGGGACACGTAAGTCAGATACAAAAGGATAAAGAGTAACTCCTGCATACTCAGCCGTTTCTGCCGGGCGGTGCTCGGGACGGTTCGTAAAACCTGTTACCTGCCAGGAGGTTTGACCGGTTTCTTGACTAACCGTAACTTCCAGCGTTAAGTTGACTTCATTTTGGTCAGCTTCTCTCCATAAAGAATACACAAACGTAAGTGCAAGTTTATCCGGGGTCATTCTAGCGAGACTTCCCGCTGTCAGATTAAGTTTTGTCGCGACTGATAAACTATATTCTGGGTAACCAATTTCAGACGGTTTCGGAAGGAGGATGCGTGCCAGTGTTTGCTTTCTCCCTGTAAACAGGTTGACTTTATGTAACCGGCCGTCTCCACTGACCAGATATGCTGCCCCTTCTTCAACAAACGGGCGGCTTAGAGGCCTGTCACCCAGTCTTATTTCCCGAACCTCAACCGGTCGGCCTAGGTGCTCCACGGTGGGAGAAACCGCGAAATAATAAACTGCTCCAACTACCGCTATCAGCTGGATCGTGAAAGCCGCCCAGTAGATTCTTCCTGTCAACTGCTCATCTTGCTTTTGTCTAAACCACACAGCTACGGCAATCAAAACCGGCGCAACAAGTAACGCAATAACGACAAGAGCAAGTGTCATCCCGCCGGGGTTAGCCGCCAGGCCTCTGTAATTAACCAAGAAAAGCAGGCTTAACGTTAACATCGCGACTTGCGTTGATAAGAGCACCCGGCGGCCCCAAATTCTGCTTTTACTGAGCTGAAACCATAGCAAGAAAAGCGTTAAGGACAGCGCAAAGAAAAAGGCCAACAGAAAACCCAACGCTGAAAGGATATGTTCCCCTTGTTGACCCGCTATACGCCAAAGAACCTCATAAAAATGAGTATACGCCAAATCATTGATTTCTGAAAAACTCAATAAAAACACTATCGTCCCCATTCCCATTCCGGCAAACAAAAGAGAGTTTACAGACCAAACAATTAAGGACAGGTTGATGACGACAGCCGCCAAAAACAATAAGCTTACAACAACGCGAATCGGATATCCCTGCAAGGTAAATATCCCAGCAGCTCCGAACCAAGATAGCAAAAGACAAAATGAAAATAGTGCTGTAATATCAGGAGCGTTTCCTGATTTGTCGTTCTCCATGAAAAGGTTTGCTTTGGTTAAAAATTTCTTGTATTTCCTCACAAATGTCACTCCTAAACACTTTGGCGGTAAAAAAATAAAGACAATAAAAAGGCGGCCATTAAAAGTAACACCGCCAAGAAGGCTCCCTGGTAGATTTTAAAGCTTTTCTTCTCGTCTTTGTGGGCCCGGATCAATAGCGCTCCGCAAGATGAAAAAACAAGAAAAAAGAGAAAGCTTAAATAAAAAGTGCTTACATCATAATATTTACTTAAAGAAACTATTTGGGCTATTACAAAAAGCAAGAAAAAAAATCCAGGCAAGGCAAGAAAAAGACCAAGGAAAAAACTTTTTAAGCCTAGGGCAAGAGCAGTGGCTATAGACACAGCTAAAGTCATTGGCCAAAACCATTCTCCCCCTAAACGCACTGCTATATATTGTAGCCCTGGGACATATCCTCCCGCTGACCCGAGCAGTAGAAACAGCACCCCAAAAAATATAATCCCCCATGATAAAAGAACTAAGATGTATTCCCTGCTTTCTCTTTTCTTCAAAACAGCCAGGGCTTTAGCTTTATTGATAAATCCTTCCACAGGCTGGACACCGCCTCTCAGGCGTAATATCGCTTAGCGTGTAAGTAAACGCAGTAATACAAAAACGGAAAGGGCGATAGATGAGTTCCTAAAAAAACTTTTTGCACCATCAGCCCTTCCCTGCGGGTCGCTTTAGTTAACACGGCATTCCCCTAAAACTACTGCCTGATAAAAATCGGGCTGGTGTAGATGGTATCATTAGCACCCCCGGGGAGGATATGCTCCACTATTACATGGTAGCTCCGCTGTTCGCCATGAAAAACAAAACCTACAGGAATTGTCATAGTTTGGCCTGCGGTTAAGTGATGCGTAACCTCAGAGACAGACCTGTTTTGAAAAGCTAGAACAGCATTGACTCCTGAATTTCCGGCAAAATTCTGAATGATTCTACGCGGTAACTACCAGAAAGAGCGACCCGCAATACTATATCACCGCTCACCACAGCGTTAGCCGGCATCGTGAACCGAGAACCTATTTCCTGCAATACACCTTGCGCATTTCTCAGCCTGAGGGTTGCCACCCCGCCCAGACGGCTGGCTACCGTGCGCCCGGCTCGTAAAGCCTGGTCAACGTCACTTTGAGCAAGCAACCTCAAGTCGCTGGGAAGGGGGGATGGCAAGCCTATAAATGTGAAATAGGAAATCTCCCAAAATTGCCATTTTTGGGTTTTTCCTGCCAACATGGGAAAATCACTCTCCTCAATATTTGTTTCAGCAACTATCGCCGAACTCACGACATCCCTCCTTGCAATTTTTGGCAATAGCTACGATATTTTTATTATAGCCCCCCCCCGCCGCCTTTCAATCCAAATTTTGTTAATTTTGAACAATTTTCTTCTTTAGTTTTTTGTACAAAACAACATTTTTTCTGAATAATAATGACAAGCAGTTATTGCGCCAAAAGCAAAGGCGCCGGAGGCGGCGCTTTGCTCAGTGCTATTTATTTTTTTTAGCCTTATCTTCTTTGTCTTCCTTTTTTGCGAATGCAACCTGTTCCTCACAATTAGGGCATTTTTTCGGTTTGCACCGCGCTTCCTGCTCCAATCCGCATTGTGGGCACTGCCAGATAGCCAAAGTTATTCACCTCCCGTTTTTTTCTACAGACAAAAATCAGCTCTGCTTGCTCTCAAGCCGCCATTTAACATAACCAATCAAGCCGCCTTTATCCATAATGGTCTGCATAAAGGGAGGGAAAGGCGCTGCCTGATAGATTTCTCCGGTACTAAGGTTTTCAATGGTACCGGCGGCCAAGTCCACCCGTATTTCATGGCCTTGCTCAATTTTCTCTGCTGCTGCGGGACTTTCCAGAATCGGCAGCCCAATGTTAATCGCATTTCGGTAAAAGATGCGGGCAAAAGAGTGGGCGATTACACAGGCGACCCCCCCGGCTTTAATCGCAAGGGGAGCGTGTTCCCGAGAACTGCCGCAACCAAAGTTTTTCAAGGCAACAATCATATCGCCTGCTTTTACTTTGCTGGGAAAGCTTTCATCTGCGTCTTCCATTAAGTGCTTAGCCAGTTCGGCCGGATCAGACGTGTTAAGGTAGCGGGCCGGAATAATGGCATCTGTATCGATATCATTGCCGAATTTCCAAACGTAACCCTGCATTTCAAAGCACCTCCCCGGGTGCACAAATTTTGCCTGCTATCGCGCTGGCAGCAGCTATCGCAGGATTGGAAAGATATACTTCACTGCCGGGATGGCCCATTCGCCCAACAAAATTACGGTTTGTAGTCGCCAGGGCGCGCTCGCCGTTTGCCAGAATACCCATATGCCCGCCAAGGCAGGGGCCACATGTGGGAGTGGAGACTACTGCTTCCGCAGCGATAAAGATCTCGAGCAGTCCTTCCCGCATTGCTTGCCTTACAATATTTTGTGTGCCGGGAATGATCAGCAGGCGCACATCCCTGTGTACTTTTTTGCCTCTTAATATTTCTGCGGCAATGCGCAGGTCTTCCATGCGCCCATTGGTGCAGGAGCCGATCACCACCTGATCAAGGCGTACCTCGCCCACCTCACTTATTCCCCTGGTATTCTCAGGCAGATGGGGGAACGCCACCTGCGGTTCGATCTCGTCTCCGCTGAAAGTATAGACTTTTTCATATTCCGCATCTTTATCCACATAAACCGGCGTAAAGTTGCGCTTGGCCCGCGGCGTCACATAGTCGAGCGTAATCTGGTCCGGCTCAATTATTCCACATTTCGCTCCTGCCTCAATAGCCATATTGCACATGGCCAGGCGGCTATCCATGGAAAGGGAGCTGATCATCTCGCCCCAAAACTCCATGGAGCGGTAGAGCGCCCCGTCTACCCCGATTTTGCCGATAAGATAAAGGACTAAGTCTTTGCCGCTGACCCAGGGCTGGAGCTTGCCATTAAAAACAAACTTCAGTGTGGAGGGCACCTTAAACCAAGCCTCTCCCAGCGCCATGGCCGCGGCCATATCTGTACTGCCCACTCCTGTGCTCATAGCGCCTAGGGCGCCGTAGGTGCAGGTATGGGAGTCGGCGCCGATAATAATTTCCCCGGGAAGAGCCAGCCCTTCCTCCGGCAACAGCGCATGTTCGATCCCCATCCGACCTACTTCATAATAATAGGTAATCTGGTGCTCCCGGGCAAATTCACGCAGCAGTTTGCTCTGTTCAGCCGACTTTATATCTTTGTTAGGGGTGAAGTGGTCTGGCACTAAAGCGATGCGGTCTTTGTCAAAAACACGGTTTACCCCTATTTTTTTAAATTCGTTAATTGCTAGGGGGGAGGTGATATCATTCCCCAGCACCATGTCTACCCGGGCGGTAATTAACTCTCCCGGCCGGACAACATCCTTGCCTGCATGCTGAGCCAGAATTTTTTCTGCAATGGTCATTCCCACAGTTTTCTCCGCCTTTATTGATATATTTTCCTAGAAATCTTCCTTCGCATCAATCCAAGTCATCATCCGCCGCAGTTCTTTGCCTACTTCTTCAATTTTATGTTCTTTTTCCAGCCTGTCGTTTGCTTTAAAAAAGGGTCTATGTGCTTGATTTTCGAGGATCCAGTTGCGGGCGAATTGGCCGCTTTGAATTTCTGCCAAGATTTTTCTCATCTCCTGACGAGTATCCTGGTTCACAATCCGCTTGCCGGTAACAAAGTCGCCGTATTGTGCCGTGTCAGACACCGAATAGCGCATATAAGAAAGTCCGCCCTGATAAATCAAGTCTACAATCAGCTTAAGCTCATGTAAACACTCAAAGTAGGCGATTTCAGGCTGATAACCTGCTTCCACCAATGTGTCAAACCCTGCTTTGATCAGTTCCGTAGCGCCGCCGCAAAGCACCGCCTGTTCACCAAAAAGATCTGTTTCCGTTTCTTCCTTAAAAGTTGTTTCGATCACGCCGGCACGCGTACAGCCGATGCCTTTTGCATAAGCCAGACCCAACGCCCGGGCATTGCCGCTATAGTCTTGATAAATCGCAAGCAAGCCCGGCACACCCGCCCCTTCTGTGTATGTACGGCGCACCAAATGTCCCGGACTTTTGGGCGCGACCATAAACACGTCCACATTGAGCGGCGGCACAATCTGCTGAAAATGAATATTAAAACCGTGGGAAAAAACGAGAGCATCTCCTGCCTGTAAGTATGGCTTAATCTCAGCTTCATACACCGCCCGCTGGGTTTCGTCCGGCAGTAAAATCTGAATCACGCTGGCAGCCTTGGCCGCCTCCGCCACCGTCATAACTTTAAGTCCTGCGGCCAAAGCTTGAGGCCGACGTCTGCTATCTTCCCGCAGACCCACCACCACATCAATTCCGGCTTCTTTTAGGTTCTGTGCCTGGGCATGCCCTTGGCTGCCGTAACCCATCACTGCCACCGTGCGCCCTCTTAACAACTCAATGTCTGCGTCCTGATCATAGAACATCTTTGCCATTTTCTTTTACCTCCCCATTTTTAGTAACTTTACTACCCCGTAAAAGTGCGATTTTTCCTGTTCGGACAGTTTCAAGGATGCCATAATGTGAAAGCAGAAGAAGAATGGCTTCCAACTTTTCTTCGTTGCCGGTAATCTCAATGATTACCGAATGGAGGGAAACATCGACTATTTTCGCTCGAAAAGTTTCCACAATTTGTTGAATTTCTGCGCGATTTGTGGCATTAGCTTTAACTTTAATCATTACCAGCTCACGGTTAACCGAAGGCTCATGTGTCAAGTTTGAGATTCTCAAAATATTGATCAATTTATTTAGCTGCTTAACTACCTGCTCCAAAGTTTTTTCGTCTGCTTCCACCTCGATTGTCATCCGTGAAATGGCAGGGTCCACCGTTTTGCCGACAGCCAGGCTTTCAATATTGAAGCCTCGCCGGGCAAAAAGGCCTGCCACACGCACTAACACACCGGGCTTGTTTTCAACAAGGACGGCCAGGACATATTTCATTCCTCATCACCCCTAATCATTTCACATGTTGGGCAGTTAGGCGGCACCATCGGAAAGACATTTTCTTCTGCCCGCACACGGAAATCCATCACAACCGGTCCGGGGGTCGCCATTGCCTGGCGAAGCACCACCGCTACTTCCGCCGCCTTTTCCGCGCGCAACCCTACGGCACCGTAAGCCTCCGCCAGTTTAACAAAATCCGGCCCTTTCCCCAGAGCGACCGATGAGTAACGACGCTGAAAGAAGATTTGCTGCCACTGACGGACCATTCCTAAATATTGGTTATTAATAATTGCCACTTTTACCGGAATATTATAGTTTACGGCTGTAGCCAGTTCCTGCGAGTTCATTTGAAAGCTGCCATCGCCGGCAATGCAAAAAACTGTTTCCTCCGGCCGGCCAAGCTGCGCTCCCAGAGAAGCGGGAAAACCGTAACCCATGGTACCCAGTCCGCCCGATGACGCCAGAGAGCGCAAGTTTTTAAACTTATAATACTGAGCCGTCCACATCTGATGTTGGCCCACTTCCGTAGTTATCACTGCCTCGCCCTTAGTTTCTCTGTAGATAGATTCAATCACAAACTGGGGCAACAGTTCTCCGTCAGGCTCCTGACAGTAACCTCGAGGCGCACAGTTTTTCAGCTCCTCAATGCGAGCCAGCCAGTCGGGGTGTTGTTTTGCCTCCGTTTTTTTGAGTAGTTCGGTAAGCACGCGCTTTACATCGCCCACAATGGGCACATCTACCCGCACATTTTTACCAATTTCCGCCGGGTCAATATCAATATGGACAATTTTTGCTCCCTGGGCAAAGCGATTTAGCTTACCGGTTACCCGGTCATCAAAGCGGGCGCCAATGGCCACAAGTAAATCGGCTTCATTTACGGCGATGTTCGCCCAGTACGTTCCGTGCATTCCGAGCATCCCCAGTGCCAGTGGGTGACAGCCCGGAAAAGCGGAAAGCCCCATCAATGTCGTCGTCACAGGCGCCTCCGTCCGTTCCGCCAACTCCAACAGCAGCTGATCGGCTCCGGAACTTACCACTCCTCCACCCACATAAAGCACCGGTTTTTTTGCCCGCGCCAGAGCCTTAATTGCCCGGTTAATTTGTCCAAGGTGACCGTCATAAGTCGGGTTATACCCGGGAATCTGCACAGTTTTTGGGTAGCGGAATTCCCCTTCAGCCTGCTGAATATCCTTTGGCAGGTCGATCAGCACCGGACCGCAGCGCCCACTCGTAGCCAAATAGAACGCTTCCTTCATAATCCGCGGCAAATCGGCAATTTCGGTGACAAGATAATTATGCTTCGTAATCGGCAGGGTAATGCCAAAGATATCCGCCTCCTGAAAGGCGTCGGTACCTATCAACGGCGAGGATACTTGGCCGGTTATGAGCACCAGCGGAACAGAATCCATATAGGCGGTGGCAATCCCTGTCACAAGGTTGGTGGCGCCGGGGCCGGAGGTGGCAAATACTACTCCGGGACGGCCGGTGACCCGGGCATAGCCGTCGGCAGCATGGACGGCAGCCTGTTCATGACGGGTCAAAACATGGCGAATATCCGCATCATACAGCCGGTCATAGATATTTAGCACTGCCCCGCCGGGGTAGCCGAAAATCACATCCACATTTTCTTTCTTCAGCGCTTCAATCACCATTTGCGCTCCTGTAGTTTTCACTCGCTTCCCACCTTTTTAAAGACAGCACCTGTACTGGCTGATGTTACTTGACGGATATAGCGAGCCAAATAGCCCTTGTTGATTTTTGGCTCGGGCAGCTCCTGTTCTGCTAAACGTCTGCTCAGCTCCTCCGGGCTAATATCCAGGTCCAGCTTCCGGTTGGGGATGTCAATGATAATCAAATCGCCCTCACGCACTGCTGCTATAGGACCCTTTTCCATGGCTTCCGGCGAAATATGGCCGATGGCCGCACCTCTGGTTGCCCCTGAAAAGCGACCGTCTGTAATCAGGGCTACTTCCCTGTCTAGGCCCATGCCGGCTACCGCAGAAGTTGGCGCCAGCATTTCCCGCATGCCGGGGCCTCCCTTTGGTCCTTCATAGCTAATCACAATCACATCACCGGGGTATATTTTCCCGCCCAAAATAGCTTCCACCGCCGTCTCTTCGCTGTGGAACACGCGGGCAGGTCCGGACTTCTGCATCATCTCCGGTGCCACCGCTCCCTGTTTCACCACCGCCCCGTCGGGAGCCAGGTTGCCGCGCAACACGGCAATTCCGCCACTTTTCAAGTATGCTCTTTCAAATGGACGGATTACTTCATCGTTAAGAATTGCGGCATCCTGAAGCTGTTGTCCCACTGTTTTCCCGCTCACTGTCAGGCAGTCTTCGTTAATTAAGCCACGCTCGGCAAGCCTTTTCAGCACCGCCTGCACACCGCCGGCAGCAGCCAAATCTTCAATATGTCTTTCTCCAGCCGGGGAGAGCTTCGCAAGCTGCGGAGTCTTGCCGCTAATAGCATCTACACGATGCAAATCAAGCAGCAGCCCTGCTTCATTAGCGATGGCCGGCAGGTGGATAATTGTATTTGTGGAACACCCAAGCGCCATATCCATCGCTAAAGCGTTTTCAAACGCTGCCATGGTCATGATGGCCGAGGGGGTCAGCTCGGTTTTTACAGCCTCCAGCACCTGGATGCCTGCTCTTTTAGCCAGACGTATCCTGTCTGCGGAAACAGCAGATACCGTGCCGTTTCCGGGCAAAGCCATGCCCAACGCTTCTGTGATGCAATTCATGGAGTTCGCAGTAAACATCCCGGCACAGGAGCCGCAACCTGGACAGGCACATTCTTCCAATTCAGCCAATTCCGTCTCAGACATGAGCCCCGCCCGAACTTTGCCTACCGCCTCAAAAACATTGCTAAGGTCAACAGCCTTTCCCTGAAAACGTCCGGCCATCATCGGCCCGCCACTAACGAAGACAGACGGTAAATTCAGGCGCGCTGCCGCCATTAACATCCCCGGAACAATTTTATCACAGTTGGGGATAAACACTAACCCATCCAACGGGTGAGCCATCACCATCACTTCTATTGAATCGGTAATTATTTCCCTGCTAGGCAGGGAATAGTGCATCCCCACATGGTTCATGGACAGACCGTCGCAGACTGCAATTGTAAAAAACTCAAGTGGCGTTCCTCCCGCCATGCGCACCCCCTCTTTTACCGCGGCTGCAATCTGGTGCAAGTGCTTATGGCCGGGGACAAAATCATTGGCGGAATTTATGACCCCAATAAGCGGACGATTCATTTCCTCATCCAACCAACCCATGGATTTAAACAGCGAGCGATGCGGAGCACGCTCTAATCCTTTAGTCATCTTCTCACTTCTCATGACTTTCCCTCCTTTATCAGCGGTCGTTTAGGGGTAAATAGGCTCCCCCTCATTTCCTGCAAGCGCACGGAAGCTAGCAACTAATTGGCGGGTAACCAAACCAGGCGTGCCGCTGCCGATTTGGCGGCCGTCCACCTCAATAACCGGAATCACCTCGGCTGCCGTTCCTGTCATAAAACATTCTTCTGCCACATAAAGCTCATGACGTGTGAAAGGCCGCTCTTCCAGCGGAATCCCTGCTTCCAGCGCCAAGTCGATAATAACCTGGCGGGTAATTCCGCAGAGTGCCCCCACATAAGCCGGAGGAGTAAAAAGTTTGCCCTTTTTAAAAATAAAAACATTATCTGCCGTTCCTTCCGCAACATAGCCCTGCCCGTTTAGCATAATTGCTTCTAAAACACCGGCTCTATTTGCCTCAATTTTGACCAAGATGTTATTTAAATAATTCAGCGACTTAATTTGTGGGTCCAAGGCATCCGGCACATTGCGCCGAGTTGCCACCGTAATAACTTGCAGCCCTTTTTCATAAAGCTCTGCCGGAAAAAGGGTGATGGAACTAACGATAATTACGGTGGTAGCCTTACGGCATTTAAGGGGGTCAAGCCCCAGATCGCCTGTACCGCGGGAGACGACAATGCGGATATAGGCATCTGTCAATCTGTTTTGCCTAATGGTTTCCAGCACCGCTTCCTTCATAACCTGACAGCTTTCCGGCACATCGAGTAAAATGGACTTGGCCGACTCATAGAGACGAAGCAGATGCTCTTCCAGTTTAAATACTTTGCCCCCATAGGCGCGAATTCCCTCAAACACGCCGTCGCCGTAGAGAAACCCATGATCAAACACTGAAATTTTCGCTTCTTCTTCCGGCACATAGTTGCCGTTTAGGTAGATGATTCTGCTCACCCCAACGCCTCCTCCAATATGATTTTATGTAAACTTCCTAACGATGAAAGATGTAAAAAATCCCTTCACCCCTTTTGAGGTAAGGGGCGAAAGGATTTCTTCCGCGGTACCACCCTTATTCTCCGGTTTCCCGGACTCTAGGCTAAGCTGCTGTAACGGGCAGACCCGACCGTTCCTATAAGCCAGTTGGCGTTTGGACGGTAGCTTCGGGACGACTTTCTCCTCGGCTGTTTACCGGTTCGCAGCGACCACCGGCTCTCTGGAAAACAAGCCTAGAATACTCTTCCCTTCATGGCATTTAAACTGGATTATGCTAAAATTTTGTATTTAATTATAGCTACCCCTCCACCCCTTTGTCAAGCCAAAAAATTTGGCCGGGTGTAGATAGAAAAATATTGTATTACCAAATACTGCAAGATGTAGCATTCTATCTTTAGTACCTTATAGTTTTGAAACTGCAATAAAAAACAAGTTGTTTTGGGTTGTGGGCGAAGCCCGCTTAAAAACAATCAAGCCCAACTATTATCATATGAAATATTTATCCTCCTGCCATTGGGCAGGGTTGTTAATAATGTATTCTCTGATTTTCTGCAATTCTTGTTCATTTCTTACGATATGCTCATGGTATCCACGTTGCCAGATACGTTTATTAAATAGCGGATATATATTATTTTTCACACCATGGATATATTCAATAGTCGTGTACCTTTTGAACGATTGTATGATTGTCGACAAATTCGCTGTAGGGGCGGATTCTATATCCGCCCATTGTATTTGAATAATCCCATGGAAATGATTTGGCATGAAGATATATTCATGGAACACTACATTTTTAAATTCATTTTGCATATTGCAATAAATCTTTTCTATCATCATACCGGCATTACTTAATATCGTCTCAGACCGGGCGGATATGGAATCCGCCCCTACAATCTGACCAAATATTTTTTCTCTGTTCTGTGTACATATCGTCACAAAATAATACCCTGTCTGTGAATAATCGTAATCCTTTAATCGGATTGTTTTCCTCCGTGGTAAATCAATTGCCACTATATCACCTGTTCTGTAGGGCGGTATTACATCCAAAAAAATCTACACCTAATTCAGCCTTAGCTGACAGGGTAAGCAAGTAACCCGGTCTCCGAAAAAAGCAGGCTGCAATCAATACTGGCAAGATGGGCAAAATCCGGCTCAGTTTTTATTGCTGCACCCTTTTCATCTTTCTCTGGCGGAAACCCGTATTTTTCCGCCTCACAAATCGGTGGCTCAAGGCCTCGACGTCTCCTAAAAAATGCTTCCGCTACCTGGGGGAAAATAGCATAAGAAAGCACATCTTCTTCGCTCTCCGCCAGTGCGGCAATTTCCTTTGCGGCATCGCCCATTTGTGGTGAGAGCAAGTCTGCGGGACGAGTATCGATGGGTGCGCCAGCTCCCAGCACTTTCTGCTGAAGCAGCAGGCTAAGCGGTGCAGGTGGACGACCATAGAGGCCGCGCACATAGTTCTTCACTTCCGTAGAAATCAATTTATAGCGTTCTCCCAAGAGAACATTGACTACCGCCTGACTGCCTACGATCTGGGAAGTGGGTGTTACAAGCGGCGGAAAGCCCAGATCCTCCCTGACCCGTGGAACCTCTTTAAGGACCTCCGGCAGCAGGTGATTAGCTTTTTGCTGAGCCAGCTGAGACGCCAAGTTGGAGATCATCCCCCCCGGAATCTGGTAGTTGAGCACATTTGTGTCCACACCCAAGGCAATATCCAGCGGAATATAGTAGTTTTTACGAACGTCCTTAAAAAATTCACTAGCCTCTGACAATAACGTTAAACTCAGGCCTGTATCATACGGAGTCCCCTGCAGTGCGGCTACCATGCTTTCGGTAGGCGGCTGTGATGTGCCCAGCGCCAGCGGGGAACAGGCGGTATCTAGCACATCAACGCCGGCTTCGACAGCCTTCAGGTATGCCATGGAGGCCATGCCGCTGGTGTAGTGACAATGGAGCTGAATTGGCACGCCTACCGTTTTTAGGCTGGTGACCAACTTATAGGAATCATACGGTGAGATCAGGCCTGCCATATCTTTAATAGCAATTGAATCGGCTCCTAAGTCAACCAGTTGCTGAGCTAAGCCGACAAAATAATCCAAATGATGCACAGGCGAAAGAGTATAGGCTAGTGTGGCCTGAGCATGTGCTCCTGCTTGGCGTGTTACAGCCAGGGCTTTACTCATATTGCGCACATCGTTTAAAGCATCAAAGATGCGGATAATATCAATTCCGCTGGCAACAGCTTTTTTAATAAATGCCTCGACCACATCGTCGGCATAGTGGCGGTAACCCACCAAGTTTTGCCCGCGTAGCAACATCTGCAACTTGGTAGTTTTAATCGCGCTCCGCAGTTTACGCAAACGCTCCCAGGGGTCTTCATCCAAAAAACGCATACAGCTGTCAAATGTAGCTCCACCCCAAACTTCCATAGAGTGAAAACCGATTTTATCCATCAATTCTGCAATCCCCAGCATATGCTCGGTCTTCATGCGGGTAGCCATCAATGACTGGTGAGCATCTCGAAAAGACGTGTCAGTAATTTTCACACGTTTTTTTTCGCTCATCGGCTCTCCTCCTCTTTAAAAGTGGCAGACAATTCACTTGTATTGCCAATATATCATTTAAGCATTCCTTTTTCAATACTATCCAGCTTATCTGCGCGCCCATGCCGCCGCTTGCTCGCCGGCAATCAGGCCGGTTATGATCGCTTCGCTGAAAACAAGGCTGCTAATCGCTCTGCTTCCATGTAACCCTGCGGTGATCTCACCGGCTGCATAAAGCCCCCCTACCGCCCCATCTGCTGCCAACACCCTCATTTGCCTGTCAACTACCAGTCCGCCTGGTGTCAGTGCCACCGTTGCTGCCACCGCCACAAAATAGGGAGCAGTAAGCTCCCCGACTAAAGCAGCCGTCTTCTCAAGCTCTAGGCCTAGTCCGCTCGCTAAGAATTGTATTTCCTCAAGCTGATTAAAGCTTCGCCCTGTCTGCGGCGTTTGTGAGCCATGAATAATAAATAGCCTGCCCCCGGCGTCAATGATCGTTTGGGCCAGGTCGTCTCCGGGCGCAACCTGCTCCCCTCTGGCGTTAAGAACTACGGCAGCGGGCAACACTGCTTGGCTAACAGGTTCTCCTGCCGGCAAAAAAACCGGGAGCAGTGTGATGCTGTCCAAATAACTAGTCTTTGCGCCTACAGCCATAGCCAGCAGCAACCCGGTGCCTTGATGGCCCCCTTCCAATCTGGGTGTCACTTCGCTGATTCCAGCCAATTCTTCAAGCAGTACTTGATTAGCCCCGTAGCCCCCGTCTGCTAAGATTATGGCTGGAGCAAATATTTTTAATTGTTCGCCTTCTGCAGACTGCACAACCAGCCCCTGCACCTTGCCGTTTTCAACGAGCAACTTTACGGGCTGCAAGCTGCTGCTAGATTCAACTACGCTGACTGCCACTTGCTCAAAGAGTGCCTGGGTTACAAATTGAGCTGCTTCTCCCTGTTTTGGCAAAAGCAGCCCTGGATTGCTTTCCGGTTCGGCAAACACGGAAAAGGGCATCCCTGTTTTTGTTTCTAACCATGCCAGGCTTACGCTGCTGCGTTCACTGAAACTTAAAATCAGACTAGCGTCTCCCGTTTCCTGAGTGCGCTGGTAAATGGCCTCGGCCATAGTTTCTGTTGAATAATCCAGCTCAGCCTCTTGCTGGGCCGGAGCGCCGGAAACCCAAAAAGCCGGACTAAAAGCGGGAAAACCACCTTTGTCTGGCTCATCTTGGTAAAGATAAAAAACGTCCACTCCTGCTTCTGCCGCAGAGAGAGCTGCGGTCGCACCGGTAATACCGCTGCCCAACACAATCACATCCACACTTCGCGGCAGCGGTGGGTACTGATCAACGCTGCGCTGCAGAGAAAAGCGACCCAGCAAAAAGACGATCACCGCTGACAGAATTAAGAACTGCAAGAATGGTACGGCTCCTATTTTTTTTCTTCCAGGCATGAGCTCACCTGCTTATACTTCGTTTTCCTCCGCCATTACACGGGCAATGCTTACCACTCTGTCATCCTTATCCAAGCGGATTAAGGTTACGCCCTGGGTGTGGCGTCCCTGCTGCGAGATTTTAGTAACATCTTGGCGAATAACGACGCCACGAGCTGTAATGATCATCACTTCATCACCGGGGCGGGTTAGTTTTACGCCCATAACAGGCCCATTTTTATCTAAAACACGGATGGTATAAATTCCCTTGCCGCCCCTGCTCTGGACGCGATACTCTGAGAAGGGGGTACGTTTGCCAAAACCGTGTTCTGTTACGACAAGCAGTTCTGCTTCGCGTTCCCTTTCCGGCGAGACTACTTCAAGAGCCATTACTTTGTCGTCTTTTTTCAAGTTTATCCCACGTACGCCCCGGGTTGCCCTGCCCATGGCGCGAACGTCTTTCTCTGAAAAGCGAATGGCTAAACCGTTATGGGTGACTAGCGCCACTGCATGTTTGCCGTCTGTCAGTCTCACATCAATCAACTCGTCGGCCTCTTCCAGGGAGACTGCGATCAGTCCTCCTTTGCGGGCATTAGAAAACTCCTCCAAGGGAGTTTTCTTCACATAACCGCGACGCGTAGCCATAAACAGGTACTGCCCTGCCGAAAAATCTTTAACCGGGATCACAGCAGTAACCAATTCCCCTGGTTCGACCGCCAAGAGGTTGATTATTGCTGTCCCTCTTGCCTGACGGCCTGCCTCAGGGATTTCAAACACTTTCCGCCTAAACATTCTCCCCCGGTTAGTAAAGCAACATAAATAATCATGGGTTGATGCCACAAAGACATGTTCTACAAAATCGTCGCCTTTTGTTGACATCGCCGTGACGCCGCGTCCGCCACGCCGCTGCACCCGATAGGTAGTTACGGGCAGCCTTTTAATATACCCGTTGTGAGTCAGTGTAACTACCATATCTTCCTGTGCAATCAGATCCTCCACACAAAAATCATCTTCATGGTCTACAATTTGTGTGCGGCGGTCATCCCCGTATTTAGCACGAATTGCTGCCAACTCGTCTTTAATAATTTGGTGGATAAGCCGTTCATTAAGCAAAATTTCGTTGTAATAAGCAATCTTTTTGATCAATTCCAGATATTCGGCTTCCAATTTTTCGCGCTCCAGGCCGGTGAGCCTTTGTAGACGCATATCGAGAATAGCTTGAGCCTGAAGCTGGCTAAGACTGAATTTTTCCATCAAGGCTACCCGTGCTTCCTCGGTCGTGCGGGAAGCGCGAATTAACTTAATCACCGCATCTAAATGACTAAGGGCTATGCGCAATCCTTCCAAGATGTGGGCGCGTTCCTCCGCCTTGCGCAGATCATGCCGGGTTCTTCTCGTTATCACCTCTTCTTGATGCTGCAAATAGCATGTCAACATCTCTCGCAGCTTGAGCACCCGGGGCTTGTTATCTACTAAAGCAAGCATAATAATCCCAAATGTTTGTTGCAGTTGCGTAAACTTAAACAACTGATTAAGCAACACTTGGGGATTAGTTTCCCTTTTCAGTTCCAGTACCATCCGCATACCGTTCCGGTCCGACTCATCACGCAAGTCTGTAATCCCTTCCAGTTTTTTTTCACGGACAAGCACGGCTATTGCTTCAATTGTTTTCGCTTTATTTACCTGAAAGGGTAATTCCGTAACCACAATACGGGATTTCCCGTTTTCCATCCTTTCGATCTGGGTAATAGCGCGGATTTTGATAATACCCCTTCCGGTTCTGTACGCGGTGCGAATCCCCTCGCGTCCCAAAATCAAGCCTCCCGTCGGAAAGTCCGGCCCGCTTATCCGCTGAAAAATAGCTAAATCATCGCACTCCGGGTTATCAATGATGTGTACCAGGGCATCGACCACTTCCCGCAAGTTATGGGGCGGGATATTGGTGGCCATTCCCACAGCAATACCGGTAGAACCATTTAGGAGCAGATTAGGGAAACGGGACGGCAAGACGACCGGCTCTTCCAGCGTATCATCAAAGTTGGCTCTAAAATCCACCGTCTCTTTCTGCAGATCGGAGAGCATTTCCACAGTTATTTTTGCCATCCTAGCCTCTGTGTAACGCATGGCTGCCGCCGGGTCTCCGTCCACGGAACCAAAATTGCCATGCCCGTCCACCAGCGGATAGCGGCTGGAAAAATCCTGGGCTAAGCGCACCATGGCGTCATAGACTGCCGTATCACCATGAGGATGATATTTGCCCAAAACTTCTCCTACAAGGCGGGCTGATTTTTTATGAGGTTTATCCGGCCACATGCCTAAATCATGCATTGCATATAAAATGCGGCGGTGGACAGGCTTTAGCCCATCGCGCACATCCGGGAGAGCACGACTGACGATCACACTCATGGCATAATCCAAAAAAGACCCTTTTATTTCTTCATGAATAGGAATTGGAATAATTTTTCCATGTGTAAAATTCATTTGGCATCACCTCCCGATTAAATATCCAGGTTACGGACGTGTTGCGCATATTTTTCGATAAACTCACGTCGCGGTTCCACTTTGTCGCCCATTAAGACGGTAAACATTTCATCTGCCCGAATCGCATCTTCCATTGTCACTCTTAAAATGGTGCGTTTTTCCGGATCCATGGTCGTAGACCACAACTGCTCGGGATTCATTTCACCCAAGCCCTTATAGCGCTGCAAAGAAGTGCCTTCCCGCCCTATTTCCAAGTAAAGTTTTTCCAACTGCTCATCGTTGTAAACGTAATGCTCTTGCTGCCTTTTCTTCAACAGATAAAGTGGGGGCTGGGCAATAAAAACATAGCCTGACTGAATCAATGACTGCATATAGCGGTATAAAAAGGTTAATAGTAATGTGCGGATGTGAGAACCATCAACATCGGCATCTGTCATGATAATAATTTTATGATAGCGAGCCTTTGACAGATCAAAATCGGTGGACACCCCGGTACCAAGAGCTGTAATAATTGTCCGGATTTCTTCGTTAGCCAATATTTTGTCTAACCTGGCTTTTTCCACATTAATAATCTTGCCCTTCAGCGGTAAAATTGCCTGAAAACGGCGGTCACGCCCTTGTTTAGCCGAACCGCCGGCGGAGTCTCCCTCAACCAGATATATTTCACACATCGCTGGGTCACGACTGACACAGTCCGCCAGTTTTCCGGGTAGCGCCGTAATCTCCAAGGCGCTTTTCCGCCGAGCGAGCTCTCTTGCTTTCCGGGCTGCTTCTCGTGCCCTAGCGGCACTGAGACTCTTTTCTATTACCCTCCTTGCGACTGCCGGGTTTTCCTCGAAAAAAGTGCCTAACTCTTCATAGAGAACTGAGTCTACTATGCTCCGCATTTCACTGTTGCCCAGCTTTGTTTTTGTCTGACCCTCAAACTGCGGTTCAAGCAACTTTACGCTGATGATGGCTGTCAGTCCTTCACGAATATCTTCGCCACTCAAATTGCTTTCATTTTCCTTGAGAAGATTGGCTTTGCGGGCATATTCGTTGACTAGTCTCGTCAGCGCTGTTTTAAAGCCCAACTCATGCGTGCCACCCTCATGGGTGCGGATATTATTAGCAAAAGAAAAGACCATTTCATTATAGCCTTCATGGTACTGCATCGCTACTTCCACCTGGCAGCAGTCTTCTTTTTCCTTTTCCAAGTAAATAGCTTTTTTATGGAGAGTCTCCTTATTTTTATTAAGGTACTCCACAAAGGATTTTATCCCGCCTTCATACTTAAATGTTTCACTGACATCCTGTTCTTGACGCTTATCTGTGATCGTAATCCTGATTCCTTTGTTTAAAAATGCCAATTCTCGCAAGCGCTGTGAAAGGATGTCAGCCTCGTAATCCAACGTTTCAAAAATTTCGCCATCAGCTTTGAATGAAACTTTGGTTCCGCTTTTCTCGGTTTCTCCAATTACCTGTAACCCTGTAACCGGCTTGCCTCGTTCAAAACGCATCCAATGTCTTTGTCCGTCACGACTTACCTCCACCTCTAACCACTCTGATAAGGCATTAACTACCGATACTCCCACTCCGTGCAATCCGCCGGAAACTTTATATCCTTCGCCGCCAAACTTGCCGCCGGCATGCAAAACAGTCAACACAACCTCCACGGCAGGCTTTTTCATTTGTTGATGCTCTCCAACCGGAATGCCGCGCCCATCATCGTCCACAGTAATAATATTATCTTTTTCAATAGTTACATAAACATTTTCACAAAACCCGGCTAACGCCTCATCAATACTGTTGTCCACTACCTCAAAGACCAAGTGGTGCAGCCCGCGCGGCCCGGTTGAACCTATATACATACTAGGGCGGCGCCTAACGGCCTCCAGTCCTTCCAGCACTTGTATCTGTGATTCGTCATAATGGTTATTATTTTTTTGGTTACCATTTTTCTCTTCCGACATTATCCTGCCTCCATTCGCCCAGCTAACCCTGACTTAATCAAAAATATTAGCCTGAAATCTTTTTCTCAATGTAATCGGCGCAATAGGTGAATAACTGACAAACTCGCTTGTGACAATAAAAGATTTTACTTCATCCTTACCATGGTCTTCTTTGTTTTTAACAGTCTGCAAAAACTCTTTATTGCATTGTTTATCTTTTATGCGAATATCAAAAATACCGATAATATCCTCTCCTGCCACAACTCTGGAGCTGCCAATATGTAAAAACATCTAACTCCTCCTAAGTTAAATTTTAGTTAATTTTAGTTTGCCCATTATTCTCTGTTTTACAGCAAAGACAAACTTCTTCTCTTTGGGCTGTCACTATCGGCATCCCGCAAACAGAGCATGCCGGATATCCCTGTAGCCTATACCATTGAATTCTTTTTTGCTGGGAAATAAAAAAACTTTTGATTATCTTTTCCAGATCTTGTGTCAACGGAACATTTTCAAACGCTTTTTCTATATTCATCAAAACTTGCCCTTCCAACTGCTGTTCTCGCCAGTTCTCTTTTGTTTCCGGCTTGTCTGCTTGTATAAAAATCGGCTCTTTTCCGCCAACTTGATAGTGAATATTTGTAAGAATGTTTGTTCTTACAGCTTTGTTTAGAGAGCCGACAATTTGTCTTTTTTGTAATAACAAATGCTGCGCCCAGACAGAATCACGCACCCACACAAAAAGAATCCCATTTTCAAACATGATTGCTTTTGCTTTGGCAGCAATCTGCAAGCCTACCACATCAGGCCAGGCATCAATCAGCATTTGCCCTTTAATCTTTTTGGCATTAGGTAGTTTTCTTAATGTTTTAGCAAGCAGTTGCTCTATAGGAATCAATTATAACACCTCGCCGCGGGAAACGGTAAACATTCTGCCGGAATGCTTGAAATTTCCCAGTCTTTCTGCTTCCGTACCGGTAATAAATGTTTGCACCCTTCCTTCTATCGTTTCCACTAAAAACCGTCGGCGATTCTCATCCAACTCAGAAAACACATCATCAAACAATAAAACCGGATATTCCCCAGTTTCTCCCTTCACATACTCCAATTCCGCCAATTTAAGAGCCAGTACCAAAGTTCGCTGCTGTCCTTGAGAGGCATACATTTTTGCATTCTTACCGTTAATAAAAAAGAGAATATCATCTCGGTGGGGACCTACCAATGTTTGACCCCAGCGCACCTCTTCCTGTTTTCTTTCCTCCATGCTTTCCAGAAGTGATTGGCGTATCTGTTCAGGATGAGCACCTTCTTGATAAGTTGGTAAAGATGCATAATTAATCTCTAAGTTTTCACGGCGCCCCGTCAAATTACGATGTACCAACCTAGCTAAAAGACTAATTCTACGAAGCGCCGCCATCCTTTTTGTCAGAATTTTAACCGCCTGTGTAACCAGTTGTTCATTCCAACTTTCCATTTCCTGCGAACCAATTATTTTCTCCCGATATTTTTTTAGTAAAAAATTGCGCTGCCTGACAATCTGTTGATAACGTCCTAATTCAAATTCATATACGGGAGACACTTTAACTATTTCTTCATCCAAGAAACGGCGTCTTCCTTGAGGTTGTCCTTTTACTAGCGTTAGATCTTCAGGAATAAACAAAACGGGAATCAATTGACTTAAGTACTTTCTTCTTTCGATCAGCACACCCTGATTTTTAAATGTTTTTTTTCTCTTTTCTGACTCATAAAAAACTTGCTGTGTCTGTTTTCCAAAACGTTTACTGACTATTCCTGAAACAAAACAATTCTTTTCTCCCCAAAAAACTAATTCACTTTCATTATGTGTTCGAAAAGAAACTCCTGAAGCTAAAAAAGAAATTGCCTCGAGTAAATTCGTTTTACCTTGCCCATTAGCTCCTACAAATAAATTCAGATTTTTATCTAACTCTAATTCAAGTTCAGGATAATTACGAAAATTAATAAGTTTTAGTGCTTCTATTCTCAAAGGACTCTCCTTACGTAGCTCAGATTTTGATTGGCAAAATAAGGTAAAGATAATCATCGTGCAAGGAATCCCTAAGTATACACGGTTTATTTGCACCGGTCAGTTCTATGATACACTTTTCTCCTTCAGAAATTTTCAGCATTTCAATAATAAAACGAGAATTTAGGGATATTTCTACCGCTTCTCCTGTTAGTTCCAATGAAATTTTCTCTTGGTTTTTTCCATATTTTGAAGTAGTTCTTATTACTAAACAATCTTCGCCGATAGAAAGCCGTACTACATTGTTTGTCCCTTCTGACAAAAGCGAAGATCTCTCCACCGCCTGCATAAATTTTAAACAATCAAGAGAAGCGCATCCCGTAAATTCCTTAGGGATTACTCTTTCCACATTAGGAAAAGTCTCTTCCAACAAACGAGAAGTAATCTTTTTGTCTCTGCAACTCAATAATATTTGATTTTGTGTTACAAGAACTTGAATAATTTCCTCTTCTTCTGTAAAAATACGCAGCACTTCTTGTAAATTTCTGGCCGGGACAAGAAATTTACCGGAGTTAACTGTTTTATTAACGCGACAGTTTGTCGTAGCTAGTCTGAAAGTATCTGAAGCAGACAATGTTAATCTTTCGTCCTGAAGTGAAAACAGTAAACCGGTAAAAGCCGGCTTACGTTCATCATTAGAGACGCAAAATAATGTTTGTCGTAATGCTCTGCGAAAATCAGTTACTTTTACATTGAAACTGATTTCAACTGTTTGCGCAGAAAACTGTGTTAAGGAAGGATATTCGTCAGGATTAAAGCCATATAACTGGAACTCAGAATGCCCGCTCACAATCTCAGTAAGATAATTTTCAGGGTTAACCGTTAGCTGCACAGTTTCTCCCGGTAATTTACGCATAATTTCCACTACTTTTGCAGGCAGGACCACTTTGCCTATTTCCTGCTGTTCTATTGGAAATGTGGAACTTATACCTAACTCCAGATTAGTTGCAGAAAGAGTCATACTGTTTGCTTCGCATGTGAAAAGAATTCCTTCGAGCATGGCAAGATTGCTTTTGTTTGGCACTGCTTTAGCCACTATTTGCAAATGTTCCGCTAAGATAGAGCGAGGAATAGAAAGACGCATGATTACTTTTCCTCCAAGACTAAAGATATTTTTAAAAATAGTAGTAAAAGCAGTAGGGGGTGTGGAAACTGTGGATAACGCTGAAAAAATGAGCAGCTGTTTGAGTTTACTCTTGAGGATAAGGCAGTGGATAAAAAAACTTTTTTTCCACTGTTTACACAGCTCTCTTAAAAAACAATTTTAGAAATGTATAAACAAGCGTTTTTTGCTTAACTTATCCACAATTTATTAACACTTGTTGATTTTTCCAATGATCTGTTCGACCGAGGCTTTTAATTGGCGATTATCACGCAGATCGTTATTAATTTTTTTGTGAGCATGCATTACTGTCGTATGGTCACGTCCGCCAAACTCTTCACCTATTTTCGGAAGTGAAGAATCTGTTAATTCACGGGAAAGATACATGGCTATTTGACGAGGTAAAGCGACATTTTGCGTTCTTTTTTTTGCTTTTAATTCTTCAATTTTTAATGAAAAATATTTAGCCGTTTCTTGCTGAATTTTTTCGATAGTAATAAATTTTGGTTTATCAGGTTTTGAAAAAATAGCTTTAAGAGTTTCCTCGGCTAACGCAAGATCAATTTTTCTGTTAGTTAAAGAAGAATAGGCAATAACACGGATAAAAGCGCCTTCCAGTTCCCGAATGTTTGTGACAATATTATTAGCGATATAGCTCATCACATCGTCGTCAATATTTATTTTTTCTGAAAATGATTTTTTTCTTAAGATAGCAATCCTTGTTTCTAAATCTGGTGATTGAATGTCTGTTATTAAACCCCATTCAAAACGCGAACGAAGACGATCTTCTAAAGTAGGGATTTCTTTAGGAGGTCTGTCACTGGAGATAATAATTTGTTTATTGTTTTCATGTAAGGAATTGAAGGTATGGAAAAATTCCTCTTGGGTTTGTTCTTTTCCTGCTAAAAATTGAATATCATCTATGAGTAAAACATCAATATTTCTGTATTTATTCCGGAATTCCACCGTCTTATTATCTCGGATGGAATTAATGAATTCATTAGTAAATTTTTCTGAGGAGATATAGAGAACTCGATAAGTTGGCGTGCTTTCAAGAACATGATGCCCGATAGCATGCATTAAATGCGTCTTACCGAGCCCTACACCGCCATAAATAAAAAGAGGGTTATATGCTCTAGACGGCGCTTCAGAAACAGCCAGCGAGGCAGCGTGAGCAAAACGATTACTGAGACCGATTACAAACGTGTTGAACGTATATTTTGGATTAAGCCAAGAAGAAGAAGCATTAAAGGTTTGTCTCTCGCTTTTCTGAGAATGGTGTAAAGATATCTCTTGCGAAGATGTATCAAAGCTTTCATTTTCGTTAATTCGCGGTGTGATGAAGTGAACCTGATAGTTTTTACTTGAAACATCTTTTAGTGCTTCACTGATTAGACCGGCATAGCGGCCTTGCAACCAGTCCCGCGTAAAATCATTAGGAACACTGATAATTAAGGTATCATCGGTAAGCGATACGGGACGAGTAGTCCTTAACCAAGTTTCAAAACTAGGCTTGGTCATCTTTTTTTCGATTTTGTCAAGGGTGGCCTGCCAAATTTCTAGCAGCTCCTGTTCCATTAGCGAACCTCCTAAAACTATGCGAACACAAACTTGCGCACACGGTTAAATTCATTATGATAAGGGAAAAACAAAGTTATCCACAAAATTTTAAACTTATCCACACAAATTGTGCATAAAAAGCTGAACCAGCCTTGCAAGCACTTTGCGTTATGATTAATTATAAATTTATCCACAAATTAAACAAATGAGTTTTATCCATAAAAAAGTTTTAAAATAAACTCCTATATGTAGAAAAATATGAGAGTAAAGGCAACACCATCTTAACAAAATCTGCTGCATGCTGCAATAGCGATTGTGGATAGATGACTACAAAGCAGGCAATATAAGGCTTTCTCCTGACGAGCAGATATTGACATTAAATATTGAAAAAGTTATAATCTGTTTGAAATAGACAACGAAAGCAATTGGTCAGTTTTTAAGGCAGGAGGTGTTACGGAATTGAAACGGACGTATCAGCCAAAAGTTAGAAAGAGAAAACGGATTCACGGTTTTCTAAGTCGCATGTCGACAGCGGCAGGGCGGTTAGTGATAAAAAGAAGAAGGGCAAAGGGTCGCAAAAAGTTGTCTGCGTAGCTTTCAAAAAAGTTTGAGAGCGGGATTGAGTAGATGAAAAAAGGACGAATAACGAGAAACAGCGAATACCGGCAAGTTTTTGCAAGCGGTGCATCTGTGGTGACACGGGGGCTCGTTTTGTATAGAGTGGAAAATGGTCAGAAGGAAAATCGGGCCGGGTTTGTGGTTAGCAAAAAAAACGGCAATGCAGTGATACGCAATCGTATTAAAAGGTTATGCAAAGAAGCATACCGTTATTATGCAAATGAGCTGACCAAGGGCTATGACTTGGTCTTTATCGCCAGAGCACCGGCAGCAAAATTTGATTTTACGCAGGCCGCCACCGAGATGGAACGTATTTTAAAAAGGGGCGGCCTTTTTAAAGTTATTTCAGGAAAAAACTAGCTTGGAAGTAAAAGGTGATGCAGTGAAATACCTTCTGATGCTTATAGTTTGCCTTTACAGAAAGTATCTTTCGCCGTTTAAAAAAGCAAGTTGCCGTTTTTATCCGACATGTTCCCAATATACGCTAGACGCCCTAGAGCGTTACGGAGCCATCAGCGGAACCTGGCGAGGGCTAAAACGGATATGTCGTTGCCATCCGTTCCATCCCGGCGGTTACGACCCGGTAGAGTGATTTGATTTAGAGGGGGATCAAGTTTGAAACACTGTGATTTTACACACTACCCCCAAAAAGGACACAGCAAAACAGACCACCTGAAAGTGGTTGTCAGGCAATACTGCAAAACGTTAAGCAGAGAGCGCTGGAGCAGTAATCAGATA
>Ga0208735_100088_pt1 | contig 55086 bp, 50 predicted proteins | sample Subbio12Aug_8Aab_FD_184829 | JGI IMG/M metagenome (GOLD analysis project Ga0208735, IMG submission 184829) | Serpentinite rock and fluid subsurface biosphere microbial communities from McLaughlin Reserve, California, USA - CR12Aug_8Aab (SPAdes) | ecosystem: Environmental > Terrestrial > Deep... | reverse complement strand
AGATCGGGGTGCTCTGGCCCAGATAGACGCCCATGCCGAGCACGGCGTTTTCTTCCACGATCACGCCCTCGACCACTTCGGAGCGCGCGCCGATGAAGCAGTTGTCCTCGATGATGGTGGGGTTGGCCTGCAGCGGCTCGAGCACGCCGCCAATGCCCACGCCGCCGCTCAGGTGCACGTTTTTGCCGATCTGGGCACAAGAGCCGACGGTGGCCCAGGTGTCGACCATGCTGCCTTCATCGACGTAGGCGCCGATGTTGACGTAGCTGGGCATGAGCACAACCCCGCGGGCGATGAAGCTGCCCCGGCGCGCCACGGCGGGCGGGACCACGCGCACCCCGGTGGCGGCCAGCTCTTGCGGGCTGAGGTGGGCGAATTTGGTCGGCACCTTGTCGTAAAAAGCCAGCTCGCCGGCCTGGATGATGGCGTTGTCGCGCAAGCGAAAGCTCAGCAGCACGGCTTTTTTGATCCACTGCTGCACGCTCCACTGGCCCACGCCTTGGCGGGTGGCGACGCGCAACTGGCCGCTGTTGAGCTGCTCGATCACCTGCTCGACGGCGTCTTGCACCTCGCGTGGGGCGTTGCTGGGGCTGAGCTGGGCGCGCTGCTCCCAGGCTTGGTCGATCAGGGTCTGCAAGGTTTGGGTCATGGTGTGGGCTGAAATGGGTGTGCTAGGCCCAGCGAGTTGCAAGGCCTGTGGGCAGATTGTATGCACCGGGGCTTGCGGCTGCAGCCCTAAACTACGCACCCTTGTCCCCGTGGCCTTTGCCGGCCCCAAGCGAATCAGCGAGCGTGCGCCTACACACCATCAAACTGTCGGGCTTCAAGTCCTTTGCCGAACCCACTGCCTTTGGCTTGCCGGGGCAGTTGGTGGGGGTGGTCGGCCCCAATGGCTGCGGCAAATCCAACATCATGGACGCCGTGCGCTGGGTGCTGGGCGAGAGCAAGGCCAGCGAGCTGCGCGGCGAGACGATGCAGGACGTGATTTTCAACGGCAGCGCGTTGCGCAAACCCGCCAGCCGCGCCAGTGTGGAGCTGGTGTTCGACAACGCCAGCCAGCGCGTGCCGGGTGCGTGGGGCCGTTACGCCGAGATTTCGGTGCGCCGCGTGCTCACGCGCGACGGCGCCAGCAGCTACCACATCAACCAGCAGCCGGTGCGTCGGCGCGATGTGCACGACCTGTTTTTGGGTACCGGGCTGGGGCCGCGCGCCTACGCCATCATCGGGCAAGGGACCATCGGTCGCATCATCGAGAGCCGCCCCGAGGAGCTGCGGCTGTTTCTGGAGGAGGCGGCCGGGGTGTCCAAATACAAGGAACGCCGGCGCGAAACCGCGGCCCGGCTGCTCGATGCGCGCGCCAACCTGAGCCGGGTGCAAGATATTTTGACCGAGTTGCAAGCCCAAAGCGCCAAGCTGGAGCAGCAGGCGGCGCAGGCGCGGCGCTACCGCGATCTGCAAGCCCGGCTGCTGCTGCGCCAGCGGCAACTGGCCTGGCTCAAGCTCAGCCAGGCCGAGGCCGAAGGGGCGCAGGCGCAGGCGCAGGCGCTGCAGGTGCAGCTCGAGCTCGATGAGCAAACAGCGGCCTTGCGGCGCCTCGAGGCCGACACCGAAACAGCCCGGCAGGCGCATTACGCTGCGGGTGAGGCGCTCAACCAGGCGCAAGGGGCCTTGTACGCAGCGGCGGCCGAGGTGGCGCGGCTGGAGGGCGAGATTCGGCATTTGCGTGACAACCGGCAGCGGGTGCAGCAGCGCCTCGAGCAACTGCAGCAACAGCGCGCGCAGTGGGACGCTCGCGCCAGCGCCGCCGCCCAGGAGCAGGCGCGCCTGGGGCCGCAAGAGCAGGCGGCGGCCGAACAGGCGGCTGCGCTGGCGGCACAGTGCCAGCAGCACAGCGCCGCACTTCCCGCCGCGCAGGCCGCATTGCAGGCAGCGCAGCAGCAACTGGTGCGCACGCGCCGAGCCCTGACCGAGCGCCAGCAGGCGCTGGGGGTGCTGGGGGCGCAGCAGCGCGCCTCCGAGCAGCAGCGCCAGCAGTGGCAGCAGCGGGCGCAGCGCCTGCACAGCGAAGCCCAGGCGCTGGCGCTGCAGGCCACCGACGGGCTGCGCCTAGCGCCCTTGCAAGCCGAGTGGGAGCAGGCGCAGCAGCGCCAGCAGCAAGCCCAGGATGGGCTGCAGCAACTGCAGTTGGAGCAGGCCCAGTGCGAGCGCCAGCGCAGCCAGTGTCAGCAGCAGGTGCAGGCCCAGGGGCAGGTGCTGGCCCAATGCCAGGCCCGGCTCGAGGCCTTGCAGGCCTTGCAAACCAGGCTGCAGCAAGCGGGCCAACTGCCGCAATGGCTGGCCCGCCATGGGCTGCAAGGGTGCACCGCGCTGTGGCAGCGGCTGCAGCCGGCGGCGGGCTGGGCCACGGCGATCGAGGCCGCCTTGCGCGCGCGGGTGCAGGCGCTGGAGCTGCCCAGCCTAGAGGCCGCGCTGGCGCTGGCTGACGCAGCCCCGCCGGGGGAGCTGGTGCTGTTTGAGCTGCCCGCAGGCAGCGATGGGGCCGGACAGAGCGCACCCGTGGCCAGTGCGCCCGTGGCCAGTGCGCTGGCGCAGCTGCAGCCGCTGGCGCAGCACCTGCACTGCCCCGAACCGGCCTTGCAGGCGCTGCTGGCGCGCTGGCTGCGCCCTTGCTACGCGGCAGCCAGTTTGCCCGAGGCGCTGGCCGCCCGCGCTGCGCTGGGCCCCGCCGAGCTGATCTACACCTCGCAAGGGCATTGCGTGGGCGCGCAACACCTGGCTTTTTACGCCGCCGCACCCGAGCAGTCGGGCTGGCTGGTGCGTGCGCAAGAAATCGAACAATTGCAGCAGCAACTGCGCGGCTTGCAGGGGCTGGCCGAGCAAGCGCGCCAGGCCCAGGCAGTGGCAGAAGCCGCTTGCACCCAAACCGGCGAGCGCTTGCAACAGGCCCGCGCTGCGGTCAGCGCCGCCCAGGCCCAGGCCCATGCGCTGCAAGTCGAGCTGCTGCGCCTGAGCCAGCAAGCCGAGCACCGGCAGCAGCGCGCCGCCCAATTGGCGCAAGAGCGCGCCGAAGCCGAGCAGCACCTGCAGCAGTTGCAGGGGCAGCAGCAGCAAGTGCAGGCGCAGCAGCAGGTGCTGCAGGACGAACTGCAGCGGCAGCAACAAGCCCAGCAACAGGCCGAGGGTGAGCAGGCACGGGCCGAGCACGCCCTGCAGCAGGCCAGCGCCCAGGCGCGCGCGCTGGAGCGCCAGGCGCAAGAGGCCGAATTTGCCCGGCGCAGCCTGCAGGCGCGAGCAGATGAGCTGCAGCGCAACCAGGCGGCGGCCGCGCAGCAAGCGGCCGAACTGGGCGGGCAAGCGCAGCAGGCGCAGGCCGAACTCGAAGCCCTTGCCGACGCCGCAGCGCAGGCAGCCTTGCAAGTGGCGCTGGACGCCAGGCACCGGTGCGAACAAGCGTTGGGAGCGCGGCGCAGTGCCCACGAAGGCCTGAGCGCCGACTTGCGCGCCAGCGATGCGCGCCGCATGCAGCTCGAACACGGGCTGGCGCCGCTGCGCACGCGCCTGAGCGAGCTGCAGTTGCGGCTGCAGGCGGCGCAACTGAGCCAGCAGCAGCAACGCCAGAGCCTGGAGGAGGCTGGAATCGATGTCCACGATGGACAGGGTATGCACGCCTTGGCGCGCAGCGTCGAAGCCGATGGGGTGCAGCTGGCCAGCCTGCCGGTGCAGGTGCAGCGCAGCCAGCGCGAACTTGAGGCCTTGGGCGATGTGAACCTGGCCGCGCTGCAGGAGCTGGCCGTGGCGCAGCAGCGCATACAATTTTTAAGCGAGCAAAGCCACGATTTGCAGCAGGCCATCGACACCCTCGAGGGAGCGATCCGCACCATCGACACCGAGACCCGCAGCCTGCTGGGCCAGACTTTCGAGGCGGTGAACCAGCAATTTGGGCGTATATTCCCCGAATTGTTCGGTGGCGGGCGCGCGCAGTTGCAGTGGAGCGAGGGCGAAATCCTCGAGGCCGGGGTGCAGGTGCTGGCGCAGCCGCCGGGCAAGAAAAACCAGACCATCCACTTGCTCTCGGGCGGCGAAAAGGCGCTGACCGCGATTGCGCTGGTGTTTGCCATCTTCCACCTCAACCCGGCGCCGTTTTGCTTGCTCGACGAGGTCGATGCGCCGCTGGACGACGCCAACACCGAACGTTATGCCAAACTGGTGACTCGTATGAGCTCTGAGACCCAGTTTCTTTTCATCAGTCACAACAAAATCACCATGGAAATGGCGCAACAACTCGTCGGTGTCACGATGCAAGAGCAGGGCGTCTCGCGCATCGTGGCGGTCGATCTGCAATCGGCCCATCATTTGCTGGAGGTGCAAGCGTGATCACGCCACTGCAATGGGGCTTGCTGCTGCTTGGGCTGGCGCTGCTGGTGGCGCTGTTGCTCTACAACCTCTGGAGTGCCCGGCGCCAGCGCCCGCGCCGCCCCGAAGCCGCTGCATCCGCGCAGTCGCCGCCGGGGGCACAGGCCGAATCCGGACATCGGCTCGACCCAGTGCTGGGTTTGCCCGAAGAGCCGCTGCCCGCTGACCTCCAGCACGCCACGGCCGTGCCCGACCTGCCCAAGGTGGTGCAGTCGCACCAGGTGCTCGATGCCCGGCTCGACGCCATCGCCATGCTGCTGAGCGATCAGGTGGTGTCGGGTGACGCCGTGCTGGCCGCTTTGCCGGCCAGCCGGCGCATCGACGGCAAGCCGTTTTATGTCGAGGCGCAAAACACCCAAACCCAGCAGTGGGAGCTGCCGCGGGCGGGGGAGCGCTACCAGGCCTTGCGCGCCGGCATCCAACTGGTGAATCGGGCCGGCGCGCTCAACGAAATCGGGTTTTCGCAATTCATCCAGCGCCTCGACGAGCTGGCCGACAGCCTGCAACTGCGCCCCGAATACCCCGACATGATGCAAGAGGTGGCGCGCGCCCGAACGCTGGACCAGTTTGCGCTGGCGCACGACGCGCAGTTGTCGTTTTGTGTGCGCGCCCGGCGTGCCGCCTGGAGCCCGGGTTATCTGACCCAGCACGCGGCGCGGGCCGGTTTTGTGGCGGGCCTGTTGCCGGGCCGCCTGGTGCTGCCAGCCAGCACGCCGGGCGCGGCGGCGGTGCTGGTGTTGCAGTACGAGACCCAGGCCGCCCTGGCCGACGACCCCGAGCAAGCGGTGCTGAACCAGTTTTCCGTGGCGCTCGATGTGCCCCACGTGGCGCGCAGCGAGCGCCCCTACGTGCGGCTGCGCGAGACGGCGCAGCAGTTGGCGCACAGCATGGAAGGGGTGGTTTGCGATGGCGCTGGTACACCCCTGCACAGCGATGCCATGGATCAGATCGGGGCCGAACTGGAGGCACTGTGCGAGGCCCTGCAGGCGCGCGAACTGGCGCCGGGCTCGGTGCTGGCGCGGCGCTTGTTTAGCTAGGCGATCTCACCGTTGTGCACCCCAAACTGGCCCCGGCGCCGGTCGGCAAAGTAGTGCTCCAGCGTGACCTTGACAGTGCGAAAAGCCAGCTCGTCCCACGGGATTTGATCTTCGCTGAACAGCCGCGCCTCGATGGTCTCGTAGCCGGGAGCGAACTGGTCGCTCAGCAGCCGGGCGCGGTAGTACAAATGCACCTGGCCCACCCGGGCCACGCTGAGCACGGTGAACAGCCCTTGCAGCTCGATTTGTGCCCCGGCTTCTTCGATGGTTTCGCGCACCGCGCCGGCGGCGGTGCTCTCGCCCAACTCCATGAATCCAGCCGGCAGCGTCCACTTGCCGCGCCGCGGCTCGATGTTGCGCAGGCACAAAAGCACCTGCTCGCCTTGCGGCCCCCAGACCGGCACTGTGCCCACCACGTTGAGCGGGTTTTGGTAGTGGACGGTGCCACAGGCCGGGCAGATGGCGCGCACCCGGGTGTCGCCGTCGTCGGGCAGCCGGTGCTGCACCGCCGCGCCGCACTGGCGGCAGTGTTTGATGGGCGAATGCGTCATGGGGGATAAGTGTAGTGGCTGCGCGGCGTGGTTGTAGCGGGCGCCGATTGTGCCGCTGCGAGCACCGCCCCCTACGAGCCCAAGGCGTGCGGCCAAGGCTGGTGTTGTGGCTACAAAGTGGGCACTGCCTAGGGAGTGCCCCAGAGGACGCTCTGGGTGGAACTGGGATGGATAATGTGGCCTGCCCGACCCACATAGGATAGTTGCCATGAACCCGCAAGCCCAACGCGCCCTGCTCACGATTTTGGTCCATGCCGCCATGGCCGATGGCCAAAAGGCCGACAGCGAGCGCCAGTTCATCCGCGAGCTGGCGCAGCAGCTCGACGCCGAGGCCGGTGCTGCGCAACTGTCGCAGGCGCTGCAAGATGCGCTGCTCAAGCGCGTGCCGCTGGCGCAGGCGGTGGCGCAGCTCGAAGACGCCGAGCAGCGCCAACTGGCTTACGAATGGGCGCTGGCGGTGTGCGACGCCGACGGCGTGGCCAGCACCGCCGAGCAGGCTTTCTTGTCGCAACTGCGGGCCCAGCTTGGGCTGACAGGCAGCGCCTCGGTGCAGGCGCTGGAGCAGCAGACGCACGCGGTGGCCGCTGCGGCGTATGCCGACGATTTTCTGGACGCTGAGGAGCCGCGTGCGCCCGCCGCCGCGCCTTCCCCTTGGGCCAGCGCCGCCCCCGCCGCCTTGGTGGCCACCGGTGCGGCTGCGGTGGGGGCGGCTGCGCTGGCGGCCCGTTCCGGGCTCGGGGCAGGCAGCCAAATGGGCAATCAAGCAGGTGCCCAGGCGGGCAGTCAGGCAGGCACCGCCCTGGCCGCCAGCAACCCGGCACTCGATTCCATGATCCTCAAGTACGCCATCCTCAACGGCGCGCTCGAGCTGCTGCCGCAATCGTGGGCCACGGTGGCCATCATCCCCTTGCAGGTCAAGATGGTGTACCGCATCGGCAAGGCGCACGGGGTGGCGCTGGACCAGGGGCACATCCGCGAATTCATCGCCGCTGCCGGGGTCGGGATGGGCTCGCAGTACCTGGAGCAGTTTGGGCGCCGCCTGCTCGGTGGCCTGGTCGGCAAGGTGGCTGGGCGCACCATCGGCGGCTTGGCCGGACGCGCCACTGGGGTGGCGTTTTCCTTTGCCACCACCTACGCGCTGGGCCAGTTGGCCAAGCGCTACTACGCCGGTGGGCGTGTGATGTCGGTCGATGTGCTGCGCCAGACCTTCCAGGGCCTGCTGGGGCCGGCCAAAAACCTGCAGCAGCAGCACCTGCCCGAGATTCAGGCGCGCGCACGCACGTTGAACGCCGGTGAGGTGCTGCGCCTGGTCAAGGGCGGTATTTGATTGGCCCCATGTTGCTGCTCGCCACCGCCCTCAAGCTGATCGCCGAACTGGCCTTGCTGGCCTTGATCGGGCGCTGGCTGCTGGGGGCTTGGTTGCGCCGGCTGGCGCCGCAGGCGCTCGAATCGAACGTGTTTCTGTGGTTGCTCGACACCCTGTGCCGCCCTTTCGTGACCGTGGCGGGCTGGCTGACGCCGCGCTGGGTGCTGCGCCAGCACCTGCCGCTGGTGGCTTTTTGCCTGCTGCTCGGGCTCTGGTTGGCGGCCACCGTGCTCAAACTCCAGTTGTGTCTCGAGGTGGGGTTGGAGCAATGCCGCTGAAGGCCGCGCAATCTGCCGCTGCCGGGTGGCAAGCGCTGGGGCCGGCCTTGGCGGGCGCGGCCACCTTGCTGGGGGGGCCGGGCATGGGTGCGCTCGTCTGGTTGCGCGTGTGGCGACGCAACCGCCAGAACGCCGATGCACTGGCTGCGCTGGCCTACTGGCGTGCCCGCAGTGGGCGCCCGCAAGCTGCCTTGCGCTGGCAAGGGCGCTGCGTGCAACTGAGGCCCCAGAGCGCCCAAGCCCATTTCAACCTCGGTTTCTTGCTGGAGCAATTGCAGCAAGACGAGGCCGCCCGGTTGGCTTTTGAGCGCGCCACCGAACTGGCGCCGCAGCTCGATTTGGCCTGGTTTGGGCTGGCGCGCTGCCTCGAGCGCCAGGGTCGGCTTGATGAAGCCTTGCCAGCCTACCAGCGCAACGCCGAGTTGCAGCCGTGGAGCCCGCACGCCCACGCGGCGCTGGCGCGCCTGCACGCACGCCAAGGGCGCCCCGAACAAGCGCAAGCCCTGATCGCGCACCTGCGCGGCTTCGAACCCCGGGTGGCGGCCGCTTTGCAGCAGGAACTGCAGCCCAACCGACCCATGCAGGGCAGGGCGGCGGCGCATCCCTTGGGCACCCACACACAGCAGGAGGCGGTCTGATGCGCGACCGCGCCTTGTATTGGCGCCGCATCAAGGCGCTGACGCTGCTCTTGTTGCTGCTCTGGTTTGGCGTCACTTTTGGAGTGAGTTTTTACGCCCGTGAGTGGGATTTCTATTTTTTCGGTTGGCCTTTTGGTTTTTGGGTTGCGGCCCAGGGTGCGATCGTGGTCTATGGCCTGCTGATCGCGTTCTACGCCTGGGCGGCCAACCGGCTCGACGACCTACATGGCGTGAGCGAGCCGCCCGACATCCACGAACCCCGGCGGCACTGAAGTGGGGCCCAAACCAGCCGCGCAACGCAGCTTTGAGCGCCAGCTGCACAAGGTTTTTTTGCTCTACACCGGGGCTTTTTTGCTGTTCGTGCTGTGTTTGGCGCTGCTGGAGCAGATGGGGCTGCCGCGGCACTGGATCGGCATGAGTTTCTTGCTCGGCAACATCGTGGTCTATGCGGCCATCGGCATCATGAGCCGCACCGTCGACCCGGTCGAGTATTACGTGGCAGGGCGGCGCGTGCCGGCTTTTTACAACGGCATGGCCACCAGCGCCGACTGGATGTCGGCCGCCTCCTTCATCGGTCTGGCCGGCACGCTCTACATGCACGGCTACAGCGGGCTGGCCTTTGTGCTGGGCTGGACCGGCGGCTATTGCCTCGTGGCCTTTTTTATGGCGCCCTATCTGCGCCGTTTTGGGCAGTTCACCATCCCCGATTTTCTGGCCGAGCGCTATGGCGGACTGTGGCCGCGCCTGTTGGGCATAGCGGCCGCCATCCTGTGCTCTTTTGTTTACATCGTGGCGCAAATCTACGGCGTCGGGCTCATCACCGCGCGCCTGACCGGGGTGGCCTTCGAGGTCGGGGTGTTTCTGGGGCTGGGCGGGATTTTGGTGTGCTCCTTTTTGGGCGGCATGCGCGCCGTCACCTGGACCCAAGTCGCGCAGTACATCGTGCTCATCATCGCCTACCTGGTGCCGGTGCTGTGGCTGTCGGTGCAGCAGACCGGATCGCCCTTGCCGCAACTGGTTTATGGCCAGCAGTTGCAGCAGATCAGCGAGCGCGAGCAAGAGCTCATGCGCGACCCGGCCGAGCTGCAGGTGCGCGCCATTTACCAGCAGCGCGCGCTGTTGCTGCAAGAGCGGCTGCAAGACCCGCAAGCGGCGCTGGAGCGCTTGCGCGTGCTGGAGCGCGAGCGGGTGCAGGTGCTGCGCGAATTCAATGCCTCGGCCGCGGTCATTGCGCAAGCGGAGCAAGATTTGGCGGCGCTGCCGCGCGACCCGCGTAGCGCGCGCCTGCTGTGGGAGCGCCAGTTGCAGGAGGCGCAACAAAAATCGCTGCCGCTGGGCGGCATGCAGCCGCACGCGCAGGCTTTTGCCGGCGACCCGCATGGCAGCCCGGCCGAGCAGCAGGCGTTTCACGAGTCGCGGCTCAATTTTTTGGCGCTGGTGTTTTGCCTCGTCGTGGGCACCGCCGCCCTGCCGCACATCCTGATGCGCTACTACACGGTGCCCGATGCGCGGGCGGCGCGCCAGTCGGTGGCGTGGTCGCTGCTGTTCATCGGCTTGCTCTACGTTAGCGCGCCGGCGCTGGCGGTGATGGTCAAGTTCGAGGTTTTTCATGTGCTGGTGGGCACCCCCTTCGACCAGTTGCCTGAGTGGGTGGCGGCCTGGAGCCGCATCGACGCCGAGCTGCTGCGCGTGAGCGACGTGAACCTCGACGGTCTGCTGCAGCTCAACGAGATCAGCATCGGCTCCGACATCATCGTGCTGGCCGCGCCTGAAATCGCCGGGCTGCCCTACGTGGTTGCGGCGCTGGTGGCAGCCGGTGGGCTGGCGGCGGCGCTCTCGACTGCCGACGGGCTGCTGCTGACCATGGCCAACGCGCTCAGCCACGACCTGTACTACAAAATGATCGACCCGCACGCCGCCACCGCGCGCCGGGTCACGGTCTCGAAGGTGGTGCTGCTGGTGGTGGCGCTGGCGGCGGCCTATGTGGCGGCGCAAAAACCGGCCGATATTTTGTTCATGGTTTCGGCCGCCTTCTCGCTCGCCGGGGCGGCTTTTTTCCCGGCGCTGGTGCTGGGCATTTTCTGGAAGCGCGCCACCGGCAGCGCGGCGGTGCTGGGCATGCTCAGCGGCCTTGGGGTCACGCTGTACTACATGATCAGCACCCAGCCATGGCTGCGTTCGGTCTTTGGTGTCGAGGGGCCGGTCGAGGTGTGGTGGGGGATCGAGCCGATTTCGGCCGGGGTGTTCGGGGTGCCGGTGGGCTTTGCCGTCATGATCGCCGTCAGTCTGGTGACGCGGCGCCCACCGCTGCGCGTGCAGACCCTTGTGGAGCAGGTGCGAAGCGGGTTATAATTCCAAGCTTATCTTGCCGCACTCCAACCGACGCTGGGGGCGGCTTTATCTCGCTGTTGCGAGAAAATCCACAAGGAGTGTGCATGCGTCATTTTGAAATCATCATGTTGATCCACCCGGATCAGAGCGAGCAGGTGCCAGCCATGCTGGAGCGCTACAAGGGCATGATCGCCGCCGGCGGTGGCCAGATCCACCGCATCGAAGACTGGGGTCGGCGCCAAATGGCCTACCAGATCAACAAGCTGTCCAAGGCGCACTACCTGTGCCTGAACATCGAAGCCAACCAGGCCGTGATGGCCGAGCTCGACCACGCCTTTCGCTTCAACGACGCCGTGTTGCGCCACCTCGTGGTGCAGCGCAAGCAGGCCGACACCGGCCCTTCGCCCATGATGCGCTCGGTGGAGCGCGAAGAGTCGCGCAAGGCCAATCAGCAAGAGGCCGCCGCCTGAGTGGCAGCCCGTGGCTGAACCCGCAACCGAAACCCGGAACCCGCACAACCGCCTGCACCTGGAAGCCACCGTGGTGGCTTGCAACCCGCTGCGCTATACCCCGGCTGCCATACCCGTGATCGATGTGCTGCTCGAGCACCAGTCTTTGCAGATTGAGTCGGGGCAGCAGCGTCAGGTGGCTGTGCAGCTCAAGGCGGTGGGCTTTGGTGCCATGGCCGAGGCGCTGGTCAGGCTGCCGCTGGGGGTGGTGCTGCAAGCACAGGGCTTTTTGGCCCACACCCGCAACGGCAAGGGCGTCGTGTTGCACATTCAAGAATTCAAGCTCATTTAAGGAAGCTATTATCATGCCAGCTCCGAAACGTTTCAATAAAGACAAGCGCCCCAAGCGCAACACCCAGTCGCTGCTGTTCAAGCGCAAAAAATTCTGCCGCTTCACCGTGGCCGGCGTGGTCGAGGTGGACTACAAAGACATCGACGTGCTGCGCGACTTCATCTCTGAAAACGGCAAGATCACTCCGGCCCGTCTGACTGGCACCCGTGCCATTTACCAGCGTCAGGTGACGACGGCGATCAAGCGCGCGCGCTTTCTTGCCCTGCTGCCGTACTCCGACCAGCACCGCGTCTAAGCGCAAGGAGCCTTCATCATGCAAATCATTCTGCTCGACAAAGTCATCAACCTCGGCAACCTGGGCGATGTGGTCAAGGTCAAAGACGGTTACGCCCGCAATTTCCTGATCCCCAACGGGCGCGCCCGCCGCGCCACCCAAGCCGCTGTGGCCGAGTTTCAGGCGCGCCGCGCCGACCTCGAAACAGCGGCTGCGGCCAAACTGGCTGCCGCCCAAGAGCTGGGCGCCAAGCTGGGCGGTGTGGGCCTGAAGCTGTCGCAAAAAGCCGGTGTCGATGGCCGCCTGTTTGGCTCCGTCACCAACCACGACATTGCCGACGCGCTGGGCCGCCAGGGCTTTGCCGTCAACAAGGCCCAGGTGCGCATGCCCAACGGCCTGCTCAAGAACGTGGGCGAGTACACGGTCCAAGTGTCTTTGCACACCGACGTGGTGGTGGATGTCAACGTCAGCGTGCTGGGCGAGACCGCTTGAGGCGGGCCGGTTCAGCTCTGGCGTGATAAAAACCGGCTTCGGCCGGTTTTTTTATGCGCCAAGCTCCTTTTGCCCTGATCTTTTTCTAGTCTGATCGCTTTGGAACACCTGCTCGCCATCGACAACGGCACGCAAAGCGTGCGCGCCTTGCTGTTTGATCTGCAGGGCAACCTGGTGGCCAAGTCGCAGGTGCCGCTGAACGCTTATTTTTCTGCCCAACCCGGCTGGGTCGAGCATCCGGTCGAGGGCTACTGGAGCGCCTTGTGCGCCGCCTGCCAGGCGCTGTGGGCCCAAAGCCCGGTGCCCAAATCTTCGATCAAAGGGGTGGCGGTCACCACCCAGCGCGGCACCCTCATCAACCTGGACCGCCACGGTCAGCCATTGAGAGCGGCCATGGTCTGGCTGGACCAGCGCCGCACCGAGCAGGTGCCGCGCCTGAGCTGGTGGTGGCGCGCCGGCTTTGGGCTGCTGGGCGTGGGCGAGACCATCGACCAGGTGATCGCCCAGGCCGAAGCCAACTGGATCGCCGCCCACCAGCCCGAAATCTGGCAGCGCACCGACAAGTTTTTGTTGCTCTCGGGCTACCTGAACCACCGCCTGTGCGGGCAGTTCATCGACTCGATCGGCTCGCAGGTCGGCTACCTGCCCTTCGACTACAAGGGCCAGCGCTGGGCCGGGGCGATGGACTGGAAATGGCAGGCGCTGGCCCCGATCAAGCGCCGCATGTTGCCCGAGCTGGTTGCGCCCGGCACGGTGATGGGCCAAATCAGCGCCGCTGCGGCGCACGACACCGGCATCCCGGTCGGCTTGCCGCTGCTGGCGGCCGCTGCCGACAAGGCCTGCGAGGTGCTCGGGGCCGGTTGTTTGGAGGCGCACATCGCTTGCCTCTCCTACGGCACCACGGCCACCATCAACAGCACCAGCCAGCGCTACGTCGAGGTCAGCCCCTTCATTCCGCCCTATCCAGCCGCGCTGCCGGGCCACTACAGCACCGAGGTGCAGATTTTCCGTGGCTACTGGATGGTGAACTGGTTCAAAGAGGAGTTTGGCCTGCCCGAGCAACTGCGCGCCGCCGAGCAGGGGGTGGCGGTCGAGACGCTGTTTGAGGAGCTGGTCGATGCCGTGCCGCCGGGCTCGATGGGGCTGCTGCTGCAACCCTATTGGACGCCGGGCCTGCGCCACCCCGGGCCGGAAGCGCGCGGCGCCATGATCGGTTTTAGCGACGTGCACAACCGGGCCCATTTTTATCGTGCCATTCTGGAGGGCCTGGCTTATGCCCTGCGCCAGGGCAAGGAGCGCATCGAGCAGCGCAGCGGGGTGCCGATCACGGAGCTGCGCGTTTCGGGCGGGGGCTCGCAAAGCGACGCCGCGATGCAACTGACGGCCGATGTGTTTGGGCTCCAGACCGCGCGCCCGCATGTGTACGAGACCTCGGGCCTGGGGGCGGCGATCGACGCCGCCGTGGGCTTGGGGCTGCACCCCAATTTCCCGTCGGCGATTGTCAGCATGACGCGCATCGGCCGGGTGTTTGAGCCCAATCCGCAACACCGCCAAATCTACGATGCGCTCTACACCCGCGTGTACTGCCAGATGTACGAGCGCTTGTTGCCGCTGTACCGGGAGATTCAGCAAATCACCAAGCAAGCGGCACCCGCTGGCGCAAGGGCGCAGAGCGGCCCCGCACAAGGCAATTAGCGGCCCATGCGTGGGCAAGCGGCTACCACAGGCGCCACCACGGGGCGCGTTCAGGCGCCGCGCCTTGGCCCAGGAAGGCGCTTTGCGGGAAGTTGAGCGCCAGCACGCGGCGCGCATCGGCGGCCAGATCGTTCATGCCCAGCGCCTGGTAGGAGCGGTATTTGATGTACAGCGCTTCTTCGGCCGCGGGTACGCCCTGGAAGTCGGTGATGGCGACCTGGGCGCGGTTGATGGCGGCCACGTAGGCGCCACGGCTAAAGTAGTAGCGCGCCACGTTGACTTCGGACTGCGCCAGCGAATTCACGATGTGCGCCAGACGCAGCCGCGCGTCGGGGGCGTAGCGCGATTCGGGGAAGCGATCGACCAATTCACGAAAGGCCTCGAAGGATTGACGGGCCGCCCGCTGGTCGCGCTCGGACAGATCGACATTGGCCAAGAAGCCCAAAAAGCCGAGGTTGTCTTGGAAGTTGACCAAGCCCTTGAGGTAGAGCGCGTAGTCGAGCGCCGGGCTGGCCGGGTGCAGGCGCATGAACCGGTCCAGCGTGGCGATGGCCTGCGCCTGTTCACCGGCGCGGTAGTGAGCGAAGGCTTTTTCGAGCTGCGCTTGCTGCGCCAGCAAGGTGCCGGCGGCGCGGCCCTCGAGGCGCTCGAACAGCGTGATGGCGCGCTCGAAGTTGCCCCGCTCGCGCTCGGCCACGGCCTCGGCGTGCAGGCGGTTGGGGCTCCAGTCGGCGGTGGGATCGGCGGTTGGGCCGCTGGCGCAGGCGCTCAGCAGCACGACCGCAACGGCCAGCGCCGCAAAGGAACGGCCTGCACGGGCTCGCGCCGGGGCGAGAGCGGATAATCGGCTCAGAAACATCGTGTGCATACCTTCGCGTGGCGGGACCAAAGATTGACGAAACCCATTATATCGACGCCGCCCCATCTGCTGGCTGGCGCATCCCTCCACCCGGCCGGGTCGGCGGGCGAGCTGGAGCTTACAGGGGCGGCGCCAGCGCCCTCTGAAGAGGAGGCCGACGACACCCCGGATGCGCTCGAGTGCCGCCACTGGGAGGCGGAAATCGGCGAACACGGCCAGCGCATCGACCGGGTGCTGGCGGCGCGCCTGCCGGCGTTTTCGCGGGTGTGGTTGCAAAATCTGATCGGGCAGGGGGCCTTGCAGCTCAATGCCAGCGTGTGCCTGAAAGCGGCCCACAAGGTGCGTCTGGGCGACCGCATCGAAATCGAGCTGCGCCCCACCGCCCAAGCCAGCGCCTTCGTGCCCGAGCCCATGGCGCTGCAAGCGGTGTACGAGGACGCGCACCTGTTGGTGCTCGACAAGCCGGTGGGTTTGGTGGTGCATCCGGCGGCCGGCCACTGGGGCGGCACCTTGCTCAACGGCTTGCTGGCCCACCACGCGGGTGCGACGCTGTTGCCGCGCGCGGGCATCGTGCACCGGCTCGACAAAGACACCAGTGGCCTGATGGTGGTGGCCAAAACACAAGCTTGTTTTGATGCCTTGGTGCGCCAGATTGCCCTGCGTCAGGTGCATCGGGTCTATCTGGCGCTGGTGCATGGGTCGTGGAAACACGGGCCCGAGCACGCGATCGAGCAGCCGATCGGGCGCGATCCGCGCCAGCGCCTGCGCATGGCCGTCCTTGGACCCGATCACTCGGGCGCCAAGCCGGCCTTGACGCATGTGCGGCCGCTGGCCATTGGCAGCCAGAGCAGCTTACTGGGCTGCAAGCTGCACACCGGCCGCACACACCAGATTCGGGTGCACCTGGCTTGGGCGGGGCATGCGCTGGTGGCCGACACCCTCTATGGCGGCCCGCCCGCGCTGGGTTTGCAGCGCCAGGCCTTGCACGCGCACCAGCTGGCTTTGCGCCACCCCCACAGCGGGCAGTGGATGCACTGGCACAGCACGGCCCCGCCCGATATGCTGCAGGCCCTGGAAGCGGCGGGGCTGCACTACAATCCCAAGCTATTGTGGGCGCTCGACGTCGAGCCAGTTGCCACCGACGATTGATCGGCAAGCTGAGGCCATGAACCCTGTCGCTCTGCCCCTGCTCTTGGAAGCCGTGCTGCTGTGTGCCCCCGAGCCGGTCTCGCTGCAGCAGCTGGGTGCCGTGTTCGAGGGCGAGGTGACACCGGCGGCGCTGGAGGCGGCCTTGCTCGATTTGCAGCAAGGTTGGTCCGAGCGCGGGCTGGAATTGGTCCAGGTGGGGCCGGGTTGGTGTTTTCGCAGCCGCGCGGTGCTGCGGCCTTACCTTGAGCGCCTGCACCCCGAAAAGCCACCCAGATACAGCCGTGCCGTGCTCGAGACCTTGGCCATCGTGGCCTACCGGCAACCCGTTACGCGCGGTGAAATGGAAGATTTGCGCGGCGTGAGCATTCACAGCGGGATTTTGAAACAACTCGAAGCGCGCGGTTGGATCGAGGTGGTGGGCCAGCGCCAAACGCCTGGCCGGCCCGCCCTGTATGCCACCACGCCCCAGTTTTTGCGCGACCTTGCCTTGCCGTCCTTGGCCGAACTGCCCTTTGTGCCCGCGGCCGGTGAACCGACGCGCGGCCGCCCAGCCGACGCCACCCCTTTAATGCCGCCATCCCAATGAGCCCTCCAGTGAACCGCAAAGCCCCTTCCACCCGCCCCGCCAAAGCGGCTGCGCCTGCCGCCGCACCGCGCCAACGCGCCAGCGCCCCTGCCCCAGTCCGGCCCGTCCGCCGCCCGGCCCCAGCCGCCCAAACCGACGCCCCGCAAGGGGAGGTGCGAGCGGCATCAGAAGCGGCATCAGAAGCGCTCACGCCTGCGCAGGACGACGCTGCGGTGGGCTTCGAGGCCGTGGTTTCGGGCGCTTTTGATGCCGATTTGCAGTTGCAAGCCGCGCCCGACGAACCCATGCAGCCGTCCAAACGGGTGCTCGAGCCCGAGGCCGAAGCACCCAAGCTGCACAAGGTGTTGGCCCAGGCCGGGCTGGGCTCGCGGCTGGAGATGGAGCGCCTGATCACCCAAGGAAAGATCACGGTCAACGGCGAGCCGGCCCATGTGGGGCAACGCATCCTGCAAGGCGACGCCATCCGCATCGATGGCCGCCCGATCAAGCTGCGCATCGCGCCGCTGCCGCCGCGCGTGCTGGCCTATCACAAGCCATCTGGCGAGGTGGTGACGCACGACGACCCGCAAAACCGCCCCACCGTGTTTCGCCGCCTGCCGCGCCTGTACAGCGGCAAATGGCAGTCGGTCGGGCGGCTCGATATCAACACCGAGGGGCTGCTGCTGCTGACCAATTCGGGCGAGCTGGCGCACCTGCTGATGCACCCCAGCTTTGGCTTGCAGCGCGAATACGCGGTGCGTGTGCTGGGCGCCTTGAGCTTGGAGGAAAAGCAAAAGCTGCTCGACGGCGTGCAGCTCGAAGACGGCCCGGCGCAGTTCCAGACGCTCGAAGAGGGCGGCGGCGACGGGGCCAACTGCTGGTACCGGGTGACGATCGCCGAAGGCCGCAACCGCGAAGTGCGGCGCATGTTCGAGTCGCTCGGGCACGCGGTGAGCCGCCTGATCCGCATCCGCTACGGGGCCGTGACGCTGCCGCGCGGGCTGCGCCGCGGGGTCTGGATGGAGCTCGATGCGCGCGACGTGGCGCGCCTGACCGAGGCCACGGGCATGGACCGCACGCTGGAATCGCGCGCGCGCCAGTTCCAGCCCCCGGCGCCGCCCAAGCGCCAGCCTTCGAGGGGCCGCAGCCAGGGACCGCGCCCGAGCGCACCCAAATTGGTCGATGGCGCGCCCATGCCACGCAACACCGGCCGCAGCGCGGGCAGCAGCGGCCGCCCACGCCGCAACGATCCCGCCCCACCGGGTGCCGACTACCCCGATCAGGCCCCGCGCAGCCCCAGTGCGCGCCCATCGAGCGCCCGGCCCGCTGGTCCACGCGGCCCCAAGCGCTGAGCGCGGGTTAAAATCCCGTCTTTCTTAACTGCCCAACATTCCTCTCAGGATCCTTTTCATGGCCATTGAGCGCACCCTCTCCATCATCAAGCCCGACGCCGTCGCCAAAAACGTGATCGGCCAGATCACCAGCCGCTTCGAAGCCGCTGGCCTCAAGGTTGTCGCCGCCAAACTGGTGCAGCTCTCGCGCGCCGAAGCCGAGCAGTTTTACGGTGTGCACCGCGCGCGCCCCTTCTTCAAAGACTTGGTGGACTTCATGGTCTCGGGCCCGGTCATGATCCAGGCGCTGGAAGGCGAAGACGCCATCGCCAAAAACCGCGACCTGATGGGCGCTACCGACCCGAAAAAGGCCGCGCCGGGCACCATCCGCGCCGACTTCGCCGACAGCATCGACGCCAACGCGGTGCACGGTTCCGACGCCCCCGACACCGCCGCCGCCGAAGTGGCTTTCTTCTTCGCCGGCCTCAACGTCTACACCCGCTGACCATGCAATGACGGCCAATTTGCTCGGTTTCGACCTCGACGGGTTGGCCGCCTTTTGCGAGCGGCTGGGGGAAAAGCGCTTTCGCGCGGTGCAACTGCTGCGCTGGGTGCATCAGCGCGGTGAGTCGCGTTTTACCGAGATGAGCGACTTGGCGCGCAGCCTGCGCGACAAGCTGCCGGGTGTGTGCGAAGTGCGCGCGCTGCCGGTGCTGGCGCAGCAAGAGTCGGCCGACGGCACCATCAAGTGGTTGTTCGATGTGGGCGATGGCAACGCGGTCGAGACCGTTTTCATTCCCGAGTACGGCGACGCCGGGCCGCCCCAAGGCGCAGTACATCCCCCTCGGGGGGCGACCGCCACTGGCGGCCAGGGGGGGGCGGTACTGGGGCGTGGCACACTGTGCATCTCCTCGCAAGCCGGTTGCGCCGTGGGCTGCCGCTTTTGCAGCACCGGCGCCCAGGGCTTCAGCCGCAACCTGAGCACGGCCGAAATCGTGGCCCAGCTCTGGTTTGCCGAGCATTTCCTGCGCCGCCATCTGGGGCACAACGAGCGCGGTTTGAGCGAGCGCGTGATCAGCAACGTGGTGTTCATGGGCATGGGCGAACCGTTGCAAAACTACGCCGCGCTGCTGCCGGCGCTGCGCCTGATGCTCGACGACCACGGCTACGGCCTGTCGCGCCGGCGCGTCACGGTATCGACCTCGGGCGTGGTGCCGATGATCGAGCGCCTGGCCGCCGACTGTCCGGTGGCGCTTGCGGTGTCACTGCACGCGCCCACTGATGCGCTGCGCGACGAGCTGGTGCCGCTGAACCGCAAATACCCCATCGCCGAGCTGCTCGACGCCTGCTTGGCCTACCTGCCCAAGGCCCCGCGCGACTTCATCACTTTTGAGTACTGCATGCTCGACGGCGTCAACGACCAAGACAGCCATGCCGAGCAACTGATCGCGCTGCTGCAAGGGCACCGCGGTGCTGGTGTGCCGAGCAAGGTGAACCTGATCCCCTTCAATCCCTTTCCCGCCTCGGGTCTGCACTGCTCCAGCCGGGCCCGGGTGCAGGCTTTTGCACAGCGGCTCAACGCCGCCGGCCTTGTCACCACGGTGCGCAAGACGCGCGGCGACGACATCGACGCCGCCTGTGGCCAACTGGCCGGCGAGGTGCTGGACCGCACCAGGGTGTCTGCACGCCGCGAGCAGCAAGCGGCGCTGGCCAGCCCGCAGCCCGTGATCTGGCGCAAGCCGCACGAGAAGGTGACATGAACAAGCGATGCCTCGTGCTGTGGCGGACCAGTCTGGTGCTGGGTTTGTGCCTGGGGTTGTGGGCCTGTGCCGCCGCACCGGGCGGCGCCGCCAACCAACAGCCGCTGACGGTGGGCACCATCGAGCCCACCGAGGCGCAGCGCCGGGCCCAGATCCGGCTTGAGCTGGCGGCGGCTTTTTTGGAAAACAACCAGCCCACCGTGGCGCTGGAAGAGGTCAACCGCGCCGTGCAGGCCGACCCCAGCCTTGCGGCGGCGCACAATCTGCGCGCTCTGGTGCTGATGCAGCTCAACGAGTTTGCGCTGGCCGAGCAGAGTTTGCAGCAGGCCTTGCGGCTGGCGCCGCGCGACGGCGACAGTTGGCACAACCTTGGCTGGTTGCACTGCCAGCAGCAGCGCTTTGCCCAAGCCGCGCAAGCCTTTGAAAGCGCCTTGCAAACACCGCAGTACCAGGGGGCTGCGCGCACCTGGATGCTGCGCGGGATTTGTCAGGCCCGCGCCGGCCAAGCCCCCGAGGCGGTGCAAAGCCTGATCCGCTCCTTTGAGCTCGACGCCGCCAACCCCATCACGCTGTACAACCTGGCCCTGTTGCTGCACCAGCGCAGCGACAGCGAGCGCGCCCGCTTTTACCTGCGCCGGCTCAACAACTCCGAATCGGCCAATGCCGAATCGCTCTGGTTGGGTGTGAAAATTGAAAACCGGCTGCAAAACCGCGAAGCGGCGCAGCAGCTCGCACGCCAGTTGTTGCGCCGCTTTCCCGACTCGCGCCAAGCCAATGCCTACGAACGAGGGGCTTTCGATGAATGAGCTGCGCCCCGAGCAGCCCGCCGCCGATGCGAGCAGCGCCACCGGCACCTCCGCTGCAGCGGTTTTGACCTTGCGCCAGGCGCGTGAAAGTTCCGGGATGCACGCGGCGGCCTTGGCGGCGACGCTCAAAGTGCCGTTGCGCCAGCTCGAAGCGCTGGAGGCTGGGCGCTACCATGAGTTGCCCGACCTGACCTTTGCGCGTGCGCTGACGCGCAGTGTGTGTCGCCAGCTCAAGGTCGATCCGGGCCCGGTCTTGGCCCAAATGCCCACGGCCGCCCAAGTGCGGCTGTGTGCATCCGACACCGCCCTGCACACGCCCATGCCGCAAGCCGGGGCCTCGGTCTTGGCGCGCGCCGTTTCGGCCCCTGTGCAATCGCTCTCCACGCCTGCAGCGCTGGCCTTGCTGGTGCTGGTGATTGCGGTGGCGCTTTGGTTTTTGCTGCCGCAGCAAGCTGTGCCCGACCCTCTCGCTGCGTCCGAACCACAGCCCGCGCTGAGCACGCCCGAGCAGGCCGACATTCTTCCTGCAGCCCCAGTCCAGCCCGCCGCTCCTGTAGCCGCAGCCCCCGCACGCCCTGTTGCGGCACCCGCAGCAGCCCCAGCGCCTGCGGCAACCGCCGCGCCGCTGCACCTGCGCGCGCAGCAAAACGCCTGGGTGCAAGTCACCGGGGCCTCGGGCCGGGTGCTGCTGCAGCGCCATCTGCAAGCCGGCGAGGACATTGTTTTTGCCGACGACCTGCCGCTGCAACTGGTGATCGGCCGCGCCGACGCGGTCCAAGTGGCGGTGCACGGCCAAGCGCTCGACCTGGCCCTGCACAGCCGCAACAACGTAGCCCGCCTGGAAGTGAGGTGAACGCATGAAACCCAACGCCGAACCCCGCGCCGAACCCCGCGCCGCCCCGCCCCTGACCGAGATCCCGCGCCGCAAGACGCACCAAGGCATCGTGCGCTGGGGCGCGCACCAGGTGCCGCTGGGCGGCGACGCACCGGTGCGGGTGCAGTCGATGACCAACACCGACACCGCCGACGCCATCGGCACCGCGATCCAGGTCAAAGAGCTGGCCGAGGCCGGCTCCGAGCTGGTGCGCATCACCGTCAACAACGACGAGGCCGCGCGCGCCGTGCCGCACATCCGCGCGCAGCTCGACCGCATGGGCGTGGTGGTGCCGCTGATCGGCGACTTCCACTACAACGGGCACCGCCTGCTGCAAGACCATCCGGCGATGGCGCAGGCGCTCTCCAAGTACCGCATCAACCCCGGCAACGTCGGCAAGGGCGATAAAAAAGACAAGCAATTTGCGCAGATGGTCGAGGCCGCGCTGCGCTGGGACAAGCACATCCGCATCGGCGTGAATTGGGGCAGCCTGGATCAAGAGCTGCTGGCCAGCCTGATGGACGAAAACGCCCGCCGCGCCCAGCCCTGGCTGCCGCGCCAGGTGATGATCGAGGCGCTCATCGAATCGGCGCTGCAATCGGCGCAGCAGGCCCAAGCCATGGGGATGCAGCCGGGCGACATCGTGCTCTCGTGCAAGGTGAGCGCCGTGCAAGACCTGATCGCGGTCTATCAAGAGCTGCACCGGCGCTGCGACTACCCGCTGCACCTGGGCCTGACCGAGGCCGGCATGGGTGTGCGCGGCACCGTGGCTTCGGCGGCGGCCTTGTCGGTCTTGCTGCAGCAGGGCATAGGCGACACCATCCGCGTCTCGCTCACGCCGCAGCCGGGCGAGTCGCGCACGCAAGAGGTGGTGGTGGCGCTGGAAATCGTGCAGGCGCTGGGCTTGCGCAGCTTCGTGCCCAGCGTTACCGCCTGCCCCGGCTGCGGGCGCACCACCAGCACCGTGTTCCTCGATTTGGCCAAACAAATCGACGACTACCTGCGCGCCTCGATGCCGGGCTGGCGCGAGCGCTACCCCGGCGTGGAAAACCTCAAGGTGGCGGTGATGGGCTGCATCGTCAACGGCCCGGGCGAGAGCAAACACGCCGACATCGGCATCAGCCTGCCGGGCACCGGCGAGGCCCCGGCGGCGCCGGTCTACATCGACGGCGAAAAGCGCCTGACCCTGCGTGGCGAGCAGATCGGCGCCGAGTTCCAGCAGATCGTGCAAAACTACATCGAACAGCGCTTTGGCGCGCGGCCCTGAGCGGCCCTGAGTTGCGTTTGCACCCCAGCCCCCAGCTTCTTGCACCGCCCACTATTCGCTGCGTTGTCCCCAGTCCCTCCCAAACCGCTTCCTGCCATGTCTGAACCCTTGCGTGCCGTCAAAGGCATGAACGATATTTTTGCGCCCGCTTCCGGCCACTGGGAGTGGCTCGAAGCCAAGGTGAGCGAGCTCATGGCGCGCTACGCCTACCGCAATGTGCGCACCCCGATCGTAGAGCCCACGGCGCTGTTTGTGCGCGGCTTGGGCGAAGTCACCGACATCGTCGAAAAAGAGATGTACTCGTTCGAGGACCGGCTCAACGGCGAGCAGCTCACGCTGCGCCCCGAGGCCACGGCCGGCGTGGTGCGCGCGGTGCTAGAGCACAACCAGCTCTACGACGGCCCCAAGCGCCTGTACTACCTCGGGCCGATGTTCCGCCACGAGCGCCCGCAGCGCGGCCGCTACCGCCAGTTTCACCAGGTGGGGGCCGAGGCGCTGGGTTTTGCCGGCCCGGATGTGGATGCCGAGCTCATCGCCCTGGCCGCCGACCTGTGGGCCGAGCTGGGCCTGAGCGACATCACACTCGAACTCAACAGCCTGGGCCAACCCCATGAGCGGCTGGCGCACCGCCAGGCGCTGATCGCCTACTTGGAGCAGCACGTGGAGCGGCTCGACGCCGACGCGCGCCGGCGCCTCTACAGCAACCCACTGCGCGTGCTCGACACCAAAAACCCCGAGATGCAGGCGCTGGTGGAAGCGGCCCCCAAGCTGATCGACTACCTGGGCGCGCAGTCGCTGGCGCATTTCGACGCCTTGCGTGCCTTGCTCGATGCGCAGGGCATCGCCTACCGCATCAACCCGCGCCTGGTGCGTGGGCTGGATTACTACAACCTGAGCGTGTTCGAGTTCGTCACCGACACCCTCGGGGCCCAGGGCACAGTCTGCGCCGGCGGGCGCTACGACGGCCTGCTGGAGCAGATCGGCGGCAAGGCGGCCCCGGCGGTGGGCTGGGCGTTGGGCATGGAGCGCATACTCGATTTGCTCAAAGTGCAAGGCAAGCTGCCGCCGCTGCCCGTGCCCGACTGCTACGCCGTGGTGCCGCAGCCCGAGGCCATGGCGCAGGTGCTGCCGCTGCTGCGCCAGTTGCGCGCCGCCGGTCTGGCGGTGCAGATGCACGGCGCCGGCCCCGAGGGCCTGAGCAGCATGAAGGCACAGTTCAAAAAGGCCGACGCCAGCGGGGCGCGCTACGCGCTGGTGTTTGGAGCCGCCGAACTCGCCGCCGGGCAGGTGGCGGTCAAGCCGCTGCGCGCCGAGGCCACGGGCTCGATTCAAGAGCAAACTCTGCTGGCACTGGCCGACGTGGGGCTGTGGGCGGCGCAACTGCGGACTTAGGGCAGAAGCGTAGCGGGTGGCTGATCGGCCCCCGTTCGGCCGGCCTGTCTGCCTGCCGGTCGGGCCAGCGCCTACAATCGGCATCCAACGGGCCCAAACCGGGCCAGACCAGTTGCAGCCACCGGTGTGCTGCCGATTTTTTTGCTCGCGCTACTTTTTGCAAGCTCATCCCCATGGCCAAAACTTTCGATCCACACGAAGAAGAACAACTCGACCAGCTCAAGCGTTTCTGGGGCCGCTTTGGCAGCCTCATCACGTGGGGGCTGGTGGCCGTGCTGGCGGCACTGGCGGCCTGGAACGGCTGGAACTACTGGCAACGCCAGCAGGCCGTCGAAGCCGCTGTGCTCTATCAGGCCCTGGACGAGGCCGCCGCCGCCAACGACGCCGCGCGCGTGCGCCAGGTCTGGGCCGACATCCAGCAACAGGTGCCGCGCACCGCGCAGGCCCAGCACGCCGGGTTGCTGGCAGCGCGTGCTTTGCAGCAAGCCGATGCCCCCGACGACGCGCGCCAAGCGCTGCTATTTGTGCGCGACCGCGCCTCCGACCCCGGGGTGGTGGCGGCGGCGCGGCTGCGTTTGGCAGCGCTCGAACTGCAAGCAGGCCAGTACGAGGCCGCGTTGCAGGCTTTGGCCACCAACATACCGCCGGAATTTGCCGCTTTGGTGGCCGACCGGCGCGGCGACGTGCTGCTGGCCCAGGGCCAGACCGACGCCGCCCGCCAGGCCTATTTGCAAGCCTGGACGGCGATGGATGAGGCGCTGGATTACCGGCGCGTGATCGAAGCCAAGCTCAACGCCTTGGGCCTAGACCCCAGCGCCCCAGCCGCCGAGGCTACCCCGGCTACCCCGGCCGCTCCCCAGTGACGGAGACTTTGCAGTGAACCCAGCCCCCCCCCTCTCGCCGCGCTTGCTGCGCCACGCCATTGGCCGCCCCGTGGCGGCAGTCTCCCTTGCAGCCGCCTTGGCGCTCACGCTGGCGGCCTGCTCCTCGGCCCCAGAGCGCCCGCAGCCGACGCCGCTGGCCCCGCTGGTGGCGCTGCAACCGGCCACCCAGGTTTGGAGCGCCGCCATCGGCGCCGTCGATCCGTTGCTCACGCCAGCCATACACGGTCAGACGCTGTTGCTGGCCAACGCCGCCGGCACCGTGCTGGCGCTCGACGGCGGCAACGGCCAGGTGCGCTGGCGCGTGGAACTCGGGCAGCCGCTCTCGGCCGCCGTCGGTTTTGACGGCCAGACGGCGGCGGTGGTGACGCAAGAAAACGAATTGCTGGTGCTCAACAGCACCGGGGTGCAGTGGCGCGCACGCCTGCCGGCGCGCGTGCTCACGGCCCCCTTGGTGGCCGGGCAGCGCGTGTTCGTGCTCGCCAATGACCGCAGCATCCACGCCTTCGACGCCCGCAACGGGGCGCCGCTGTGGCAACAGCGCGGCCGCAGCGCCGATGCGCTGGTGCTGCAGCAAAGCGGCGTGCTGCTGGCGGTGGGTGACACCCTGGTGGCGGGCTTGGGCGGGCGCATGCTGGGCTTTGATCCGCTCAACGGCCGCATCCGCTGGGACGCCGCCATCGCCACCCCGCGCGGCGTGAACGAAATCGAGCGCCTGGTCGATCTGGTCGGGCGCACCGGGCGTGTCGGTGACCAACTGTGCGCACGCGCCTTCCAGGCGGCGGTGGGCTGCGTCGATGCCGCCACCGGACGCCTGCTCTGGACCCAGAGCGCCGACGGCGCCGTGGGCCTGAGCGCCGATGCCGATCGCGTCTATGGGGTGGAGCGCAACGGCCGCGTGCTGGCCTGGCGCCGCGACGGCGGTGCGCGCGCCTGGAGCAGCGATGCCTTTTTGCACCGCGGCCTGACCGCGCCGCTGGCTGCTGGCCGCTCGATCGCCATCGGCGACGCACAGGGCTTTGTGCACCTGCTGTCGCGCGATGACGGCAGCGCAGTCAACCGGCTCAGCACCGACGGTTCGGCCATCGTCGCCGGGCCGCTGCTGCTGGGCAACACCCTGGTGGCGGTGACGCGCAACGGCGGCGTATTCGCTTGGCGGCCGCAATGAAGCCAGTGCTGGCGCTGGTCGGACGCCCCAACGTGGGCAAATCGACGCTCTACAACCGCCTGACCAAAACCCGCGACGCCATCGTTGCCGATATGCCTGGCCTGACGCGCGACCGCCACTACGGCAGCGCGCGGCTGGGCAAGCGCGAGTTCATCGTCATCGACACCGGCGGCTTCGAACCCCGGGCCGAGGCCGGCATATACCGCGAAATGGCCAAGCAGACGCGCCAGGCGGTGGCCGAAGCCGACGTGGTGCTGTTCGTGCTCGACGCCCGCGCCGGTTTGAGCGCGCAAGACCAAGACATCGCCAACTACCTGCGCAAGCTCGGCAAACCCTGTTTGCTGGTGGCCAACAAGGCCGAAGGGATGCAGGGGGCGGCGCAGTGGAGCGAGTTCTTCGAGCTCGGCCTGGGCGAGGTGTTGCCGGTCTCGGCAGCGCACGGGCAGGGCGTGCGCGAAATGCTGGAGGCGGCGCTGGACCGCTTGCCGCTGGCCGAGGCCGCCGCTGAAGCGCCCGCCGAGGGCGATGAGAGCGTGATTCGGCTGGCCGTGGCCGGGCGCCCCAATGTGGGCAAATCGACCCTCATCAACACCTGGCTGGGTGAGGAGCGGCTGGTGGCCTTCGACCAGCCCGGCACCACGCGCGATGCGATTTCGGTGCCCTTTGAGCGCAACGGGCAGAAGTTCGAGCTCATCGACACCGCCGGACTGCGCCGCAAGGGCCGGGTGTTCGAGGCGGTGGAGAAGTTTTCGGTGGTCAAGACGCTGCAAGCCATCGAGAGCGCGCACGTGGTGCTGCTGCTGCTCGACGCCAGCCAGGGCGTGACCGATCAAGACGCGCACGTCGCCGGTTTCGCGCTCGAGCACGGGCGCGCGGTGGTGGTGGCCCTCAACAAGTGGGACGCCATCGACAGCTACCAGCGCGAGCAACTGCAGCGCTCGATCGAGAGCCGCTTGGCTTTCCTCAAGTTTGCCTCGATGCACACCATTTCGGCGCTCAAGCGCCAAGGGCTGGCGCCGCTGTGGCCGGCGATCGCCCAAGCGCACGCGTCGGCGTTCAAAAAAATGCCGACGCCGCTGCTGACCCGCATTTTGCAGGAATCGGTGGCCCTGCAAGCGCCCAAGCGCAGTGGCATGTTCCGCCCCAAAATGCGCTACGCCCACCAAGGCGGCATGAACCCGCCGGTGGTGGTGATCCACGGCAACTCGCTCGAAGGCGTGCCCGACAGCTACCGGCGCTTTCTGGAAGGGCGCTTTCGCAAGGCCTTCGATCTGGTGGGCACGCCGCTGCGGATCGAATTCAAGACCGCCGACAACCCCTACGCCAAGCAATAAAACCCGCCCTGGCGCCCGCAGGGGCTTGGGCTGTGGTATCTTTGGCGTCCCGAAACTCTACATTGAACACGGAACATATCGTGAGCAACAACAAAGGCCAACTCTTGCAGGACCCGTTTTTGAACCAGCTCCGCCGCGAGCACGTGCCGGTGTCCATCTACCTCGTCAACGGAATCAAGCTGCAGGGGCAGATCGAGTCATTCGACCAGTACGTGGTGCTGCTGCGCAACACCGTCACCCAGATGGTGTACAAGCACGCCATTTCCACCATCGTGCCGGGGCGTCCGGTGCAGTTTTCGGCCAACGCGCCGGCTGACGAGGCCTGAAAAGCTGAATCCGGTCCCCATCCTGCCCGCGCCAGATGCAGCCCTCATGGGGGACGTGCCTGCGCCTGCCCCAGCCAAAATCCGCCCAGCCAAGGCCCTGCCCGGAGTGATACTGGTGGGCGTGGACATGGGCTTGCCCCATTTCGACGCCGAACTGCTCGAACTCACCGAGCTGGCGCGCACGGCCGGCTACGAGGTGCTCGATCGGGTGGTGTGCAAACGCCGCGCGCCCGATCCGACGCTCTACCTGGGCTCCGGCAAAGCCGACGAAATCAAGGCGCTGGCGCTGGCGCACGGGGCACAAGAAATCCTGTTCGACCAAGCCCTGAGCCCGGCGCAGCAGCGCAACCTCGAGCGCCACATGGAGCTGGCGGTCAACGACCGGGTGCTGCTGATCCTGGAAATTTTTGCCCAGCGCGCGCGCAGCCACGAAGGCAAATTGCAAGTCGAGCTGGCGCGGCTGCAATACCTCAGCACCCGGCTGGTGCGGCGCTGGTCGCACCTGGAGCGCCAAAGCGGCGGCATCGGTCTGCGCGGCGGCCCGGGCGAGACGCAGATCGAGCTGGATCGGCGCATGATCGGTGACGCCATCAAGCGCACGCGCGAGCGCCTCGAGCGCGTCAAGCGCCAGCGCAACACCCAGCGGCGCCAGCGCGAACGCAGCGGCACCTTCAAGGTCTCGCTGGTGGGCTATACCAACGCCGGCAAATCCTCGCTCTTCAATGCGCTGGTGAAGGCGCGCGCCTACGCCGCCGACCAGCTCTTTGCCACGCTCGACACCACCACGCGCCAGCTCTACCTGAGCGAGGCCGGACGCAGCCTGTCGCTGTCCGACACCGTGGGCTTTATCCGCGACCTGCCGCACGCGCTGGTCAATGCCTTTGCCGCCACCTTGCAGGAAGCTTGCGAGGCCGATTTGCTGCTGCACGTGGTGGATTGCGCCAACCCGGCACACCTCGAGCAGATCGCCAGTGTGCAGCAGGTGTTGCACGAGATCGGCGCCGGTGGCATCGAGCAGGTGCTGGTCTTTAACAAGATCGACGCCCTGGCGCCCGAGCGCTGGCCCTTGCAAAGCGTCGATTCAATGGAACTAGATGGCCTGCCCATGGCTCGAATCTTCCTGAGTGCCCAAACGGGTCAGGGGCTGGATGCCTTGCGCGGCTTGCTGGCGCAGCGCTTGCAGTCAGCCATCCCGACCGCTGTGCAGGAAATGGTTTAATGCGGTGCCCACGCGCGGCGTGCGGCCCGGATTGGGCACAATAGCGTTTTGTTCGAACTTCAACTGTTACCACCCATGAACCTGACTCCCTCGCTTCTGCGCGCTCCCTGGTGGAGCCGCGTCAGGCGCATGTTCAACCTCAACGACCCGCGTTGGGGCCGCGACGACGACGCCACGCCCGGTGCGTCCAACGGCTCGCGTGAGCCCGGCCATCGACCCGATCCCAGCCACGACGACCATCGTGGCGAACGCGGCGACGAGCAACAGCCCGATCCGCGTCCGTGGCAGGGCCGCCCCCAAGGTTCCGGACGTGGCCCCAAACAAGGCCCGCCCGATCTGGACGAAATTTGGCGCGACTTCAATCGCAAGCTCAACGGCCTCTTTGGCGGCGGCGGGCGCGGTGGTGGTTCTGGCGGCCCCGGCGGCTCGGGCGGCTCGGGCGGTGGCATGCCGGGCTTCAAGGCCCCCACCCCCAAGGGTGCGGGTGTGGTGGCAGGCATGGTGGGCGGCGTCCTGCTGGTGCTCTGGCTCGGCTCCGGATTTTTCATCGTCCAAGAGGGTCAGCAGTCCGTGGTGACCCAGTTCGGGCGCTACCACAGCACCGTCGGGGCCGGTTTCAACTGGCGCTTGCCAACCCCGATCCAGCGCCACGAAACGGTGTTCGTGACCACCATTCGCTCGGTCGATGTGGGGCGTGAAAGCATCGTGGCGGCCACGGGCTTGCGCGACGCAGGCATGCTCACGCTCGACGAGAACATCGTCGAAGTGCGCTTTGCGGTGCAGTACCGCCTCAACAACGCGCGCGCCTTCCTGTTCAACACCCGCGACCCCGACAACGCCGTGCTGCGCGCCGCCGAGACCTCGGTGCGCGAGGTGGTGGGCAACATGACCATGGACCAGGCCCTGGTGGATGAGCGCGACCAGATCGCGCCGCGCGTGCGCGACCTGATGCAAACCCTGCTCGACCGGGCCCAGGTCGGGGTCGAAGTGGTGGCAGTCAACCTGCACGGGGCCGGGGTGCGCCCGCCCGAGCAGGTGCAAGCCTCTTTCGACGACGTGCTGGTGGCCGGCCAGGAGCGCGAACGCGCCCGCAACGAGGCCCAGGCCTACGCCAACGACGTGATTCCGCGTGCCCGCGGTGCCGCCGCGCGCCTGATGGAAGAAGCCCAAGGCCACAAGGTGCGCGTGGTGGCGCGCGCCGAGGGTGATGCCGAGCGCTTCCGGCTGGTGCAAACTGAGCACGCCCGGGCACCGCGGGTGACGCGCGACCGGCTCTACCTTGAGACGATGCAGGAGGTGTTTAGCAACGTCACCAAGGTGCTGATCGACTCGCGCAACAACAACAATCTGCTGCACCTGCCGCTGGATCGCCTGATCCAGCAAGCCGCAGTGGCTGCACCCTTGCCCGCCGCTGCGCCAGCTGCTCCGGTCATCCCGGCACCAGCCCCTAGCCCGCGCGCCGTTGACAACCAGCGTGCCCGCTGATCGGAGCTGATGCAATGATGAATAAAATTGGTATTGTCGTGGTCTCCTTCTTCATCCTGCTTGGGGTGGGGAGTTCGATGCTGTTCGTGGTCGATCAGCGCCAGTTCGGCGTGGTCTATCAACTGGGGCAGATTCAGCGCGTGGTGGTCGAGCCTGGCTTGAACTTCAAGCTGCCACCGCCGTTTCAAAACGTGGTCTATATCGACCGGCGCCTGCTCACGCTCGAGAGCGTGGACACCGAGCCGATGCTCACGGCCGAGCGCCAGCGCGTGGTGATCGACTGGTTCGTGCGCTGGCGCATCTCCGACCCAGCGGCCTACATCCGAAACGTCGGGCTCGACGAGCGCGCCGGTGCCGCCCAACTCAACCGGGTGGTGCGCAACGCCTTTCAAGAGCAGGTCAACCGGCGCACCGTGCGCGAGTTGCTCTCGACCCGGCGCGAGGAGGTGATGGCCGACGTCAAGCGCGATGTGATCGCTGCCGTGCGCGGGGCCGATCAGCCTTGGGGCATGGACGTGATCGACGTGCGCATCACGCGCGTGGACTACGCCGAGACCATCACGCGCTCGGTCTTCGATCGCATGGTCGCCGAACGGCGCCGCGTGGCCAGCGAGCTGCGCGCCACCGGCTTTGCCGAAGGCGAGCAGATTCGCGCCGACGCCGACCGCCAGCGCGAGGTGCTGCTGGCCGAGGCCTTCCGTGAAGCGCAAAAACTCAAAGGCCAAGGCGACGCCCAGGCCTCGCGCCTCTACGCCGACGCCTTCAGCCGCGACCCGGAATTCGCCCACTTCTTCCGCAGCCTCGAAGCCTACCGCGCCAGCTTTCGCTACCGCACCGACCTGATGGTGCTGGACCCGAGCTCCGAGTTCTTCCGCGCCATGCGCGGCAACGTGCCGGCGGGCACCCGATGAGTCAAGCAGGCCCCCGGTTTGGGCCTTGTGGCGATCGGCGGGCCTGCCGCACTAGGCGCTGCTGCTAGAATTCGGCCATGCGTCGCAAGCTGGTGCTTTTCGTGGCTGTGTGGGCCTTGCTTTGGCAAGGCTTGGCCGGGGCTGGCTTGCCATCGCTGGCCAAGGTGGCGGCAGACGCCGCCCACGCTGCGCTGCACTGGAATGACGTGGGCCACCACCACCATGCCGACGGCAGCGTGCATGCCGATGCCAGCCAGGCCTCTATCGAGCACGTGGCGCTGGACGGTTCAAACCAAGTGGCTTCGCCTCTAGCGGTGCCCGGCCTCTCTTTTGCGCTGCCCTTGGCTGGGCTGCCCCACTACTGGGCCGAGCGCCTGCCCAACCCCCACCTCGACCCCCTGCACCGACCTCCGCGAACCCTGAGCTGAGCTGAGCCCGCACGCCCTGTTGCGCGAGCTCGATCGCTTTGTCTGGTGCTGGCCGACCCGCATCTAGGCCCTTTGCCTAGGTCGCGCTTTGGCTGGCCCCATGCTGTCTCAGGCTGCTTTTTGCAGGGGTTTTCATGTTTTTTTCTTCCCGTTTGCGGGCGATCGGCGCTGCCGTCGCCCTGTGCGTGGGTGCGCCGGGGCTTTTGGCCCAGACTGCGGCTGCTCCCAATTTCACTCCCAATCGCTTAACCGCTTCCGCTGTGGCACCCGCTGCCGCGCCCAGCCTGGGTGCCCCCAGCGCGGCGCAGCCGCTCAGTTGGGCGCAGGCGCTCGACGCCGCTTGGGCGCGCAGCGCCGAGTCCGCCGCCGCTGCAGCGGCGGCGCAGTCTGCCGGGGCCGAGCAAGCCGCGGCGCGGTCTTGGCTGCCGGGTGCGCCGGTGCTCGAACTGGGCTGGCGCACCGACCAGTTCAACCGCAATGCCGGTGCCAGCGAAAGCGAGATCGGCGTGGCACTGCCGCTGTGGCTGCCGGGCCAGCGCGTGGCCAGCTTGCACCAGGCCGAGGCCGCCGCCGCCGTGGCGCAAGCCGGTGCCAGCGCCCAGCGCCTGCAATTGGCGCAAGCCCTGCTCGAAGCCGCCGCTGCGGTGCAGCAGCAGCGCCTGGAGCTGGCGCAGCGCACGGTGGATGCAGATGCCCTGCGCTTGTTGGCCGCCGATGTGCAGCGGCTGCTGGCCGCAGGCGAGCGCGCCCGCACCGATTGGTTGGCGGCACAGGCCGAGCTCTTGCAAGCGCAGGCCCTGCAGCAGCAGGCGCGCAGTGAACTGCAAAGCGCCGAGTTGCGCTGGCAGAGCCTGACGGGTTTGAGCGCCGTGCCAACCCTTGAAGCGCTGCTGGCGCTGCCCGCACCTCCGGCCGCGCTGGCGCAGCACCCGCTGCTGCGTGAAGCGGCTGAGCGCAGCCAGTGGGCGCAGCGCCAATTGGCGCTGGTCGAGCGCAGCCGCCGCGCTGTGCCCGAATTGCAAACGCGCTGGGTGCAGCAGGTGGAGGCACGCGGCGCAGCGGCCACGCAGAGCCTGGGCCTGACGCTGCGCATCCCCTTGCACAGCCCGGCCCAGCACAACCCGCAGTTGCTCGCGGCCCAGGGCGCCTACGCGCAGGCGCAAGCGCGCCAGCAAGAACTGGAGCGGCAACTGCAAGCCCAGTGGGTGCAGCAGCACGCGGCGCTGGCGGGCCTGGCGCCCCAGATCGTCCACGCCTCGGACCGTGCCGGGCAGTTGCGCGAACGCGCCGCCCTGATCGAAAAATCCTTCCGCAGCGGCGAAACCGCGCTGGCCGATTGGCTGCGCACCCGCGCGGCGGCCACCGAGGCCGCATCGGCCCTGCAAACGCTGCACCTGCAGCAGCAGATCGCGCAAGCGCGGTTGCAACTCTTATTTGGAAACCTGCCATGACACCCAGCCTGACATCCCCCTTGCGCCTGAAACTGAAACACACCCTGGCCGCCGCCCTGTGCGCGCTGGCGCTGGCCAGCCACGCCGCCCCCGGTGCCCACGGCCCCGATGGCGAACACCTCGACGCGCCTGCGGGGGCTGTGGTGGCTGGCGTTGCGGCACTGCCGCGTTTCGAGGCCCAGTCGGAATTGTTCGAGGTCGTCGGTCGCTTGCAAGCCGAGGGCTTGAGCCTGTACCTGAACCAGTTTCAGAGCAGCGAGCCGGTGCTGCAGGCGCAGTTGCAAATCGAATCCGGGGCGCTGCAAGGAACGGCGGCCTTCAGGCCCGAGCAGGGTGACTACCTGCTGAGCGACGCGGCGCTGCTGCAGGCGCTGCGCCAGCCGGGCCAGCACGCGCTGGTGCTGACGGTGATCGCGGGCGAGCAGTCCGATTTGCTCGAAGGCACCCTCCAGGTGGCCGCCCCGGTGCAAGGTGGTCACGGCCACGAACACACCTTGCTCGAAGAGCTGGCGCTGCCGCTGACGCTGGCCGGTGGCGGGCTGCTGCTGGCCGGTGGCGGAATTTGGTTTTTGCGCCGCAGCAAGGCTGTGCGCGCTGGCAAAGGATTGTGATCATGAAAAAATTTCTGCATGTCTGGACGCATACCTGGACGCACACCGCCGTGTTGGCGGCGGTACTCATGGTGGCGCTCCCGGTGGCGCTGCCACTGGCGCTGCCCTCGGCGGGCAGCGCCTGGGCCGCTCCGGGGGCCCACGGCCCCGACGGTGAACACCTCGACGCCCCAGGCGCCGCCGCACGCCCCGACGGCCTGACGCGCCTGCCCGACGGCAGCGTGCAGGTGCCCATGCCTTCGCAGCGCCTGATGGGCTTGCGCACCGTGCTGGTCCAGCCCACTCAGGTGCCGCAGACGACCGAGTTGCCGGGCCGGGTGGTGATGGACCCGAACGCCGGGGCGCGCGTGCAAAGCCCGCTTGCGGGCCAGATCGAAGCCGGGCCGCGCGGTTTTCCGGTGCCGGGGCAGCGCGTGCGCCGGGGCGATGTGCTGGCCTACGTGCAGCACCTGCCGGACCCGCTCGCCTCCGCTGCGGTGCAAGCGCAACTGGCCGAACTGCGCGCTGCGCACAGCCTGGCCGAGCAGCGCTGGCAGCGCTTGCGCGGCCTGGAAGGCTCGGTGCCACGGCGCGAGATCGAGGCCGCGCAGTCTGAGGTGCAGAGCCTGCAAGCGCGCCAGCAGGCACTGGCCGCCGGGCAGCGCCCGCGCGTGGCGCTGCGCGCCCCCGTGAGCGGCGTGATCGCGCGTGCCGAGGTGCTGGCCGGCCAGGTGGTGGAGGGCCGCGATGTGCTGTTTGAGATCGTCGATCCGGCGCGGCTGCTGGTCGAGGCCAGCACGGCCGACGTGGGGCTGAGCCAGCGCATCGCAGCCGCCACGCTCGTGGGTGTGCCCGGCGTGCGTCTGGAGCCGCTCGGCAGTGGCGCCGCCATGCGCGATGGGGGGCTGCCCTTGCTGTTTCGCGCCCGACTCAGCCCGCCGGCCGGCACCCAGCGAGCGGGCGCAGGCGCGCAACTGCCGCTGGCGCTGGGCCAGCCGGTGCGGCTGATCGTGCAGCGCACCGACACCCTGCAAGGCTTTGTGCTGCCGGCCGAGGCCATCACCCGCAACCCGGCGAATCAGCCGGTGGTCTGGATCAAGTCGGGCACCGAGCGCTACATCCCGCAGCCGGTGCAGTTCAGCGTGCTCGACGCCAGCACCGTGGTGGTGCACGCCGGGCTGGGAGCCGACAACCGGGTGGTGGTGCGTGGCGCGGCGCTGCTGGCGCAAATCCGCTAAAAATCCACAAAGGCAGCTATGTTCAACTGGATCGTTCGCAACAGCCTGAATAACCGGCTTTTTGTGCTGGTTTTTGCAGGCATTCTGCTGGTCTATGGGGCCCTCACCGCCTGGCGCATGCCGGTCGATGTGTTCCCGGACCTGAACAAACCGCAGGTCACGGTGCTCACCGAAGCCGGCGGCATGGCCCCGGAGGAGGTCGAGCAGCTCGTCACGGTGCCGATCGAAACCGCGCTCAACGGCATGCCCGGCGTGACGCGGGTGCGCTCGGTCTCGGGCATTGGTCTGTCGATCGTCTATGCCGAGTTTGACTGGGGCACCGACGTGTTTCGCAACCGCCAGCAAGTCGCCGAGCGGCTGGCGCTGGTGCGTGAGCAACTGCCGGCCGATATCAGCCCGACCATGGGGCCGGTCTCGTCCATCATGGGCGAGGTGATGCTGCTGGCGCTGCCGCTGCAAGCGCTGGCTCCGGGCGCTGCCGCCAATGCCGATGCGGCTGCGCAGCAGGCCATGGAGGCACGCGAGTACGCCGATTTTGTGCTGCGCCCGCGCCTGCTCTCGATCGCCGGGGTGTCGCAAGTGATCGCGATCGGTGGCGAGGTGCGCCAGTTGCTCGTCGAGCCCGACCCGCAGCGCATGGCGCAGTTTGGCGTCACGCTGACGCAGATCGAGGCCGCGCTGAACGGCTTTGCCAGCAACGCCGGTGGCGGTTTCATCGACCGCAACAGCCGCGAATACCTGATCCGCCACATCGGGCGCAGCAGCCGCCTCGAAGACTTGCAGGGTCTGGCGGTGGCCTGGCGCGACGGGCGCCCGATCCTGCTGCAGCAGGTGGCGCAGGTGCGCTTTGCCGCCGGGCTCAAACGCGGCGACGCGGGCTTCAACGGCGCGCCGGCGGTGGTGCTGAGCATCCAGAAACAGCCCGGTGCCGACACGCTGCGTCTGACCGGGCAGATCGAGGGCGCCCTGGAGGAGCTCAAGGCCGGTCGCCCGGCCGGGCTGGCCGAGCCGCAGGTGCTGTTCAGGCAGGCCGATTTCATTCAGGCGGCCACGGGCAATGTGGCCGAGGCGCTGCGCGACGGGGCCATCATGGTGGCGATCGTGCTGTTTGCCTTTTTGCTCTCGGCGCGCACCACGCTGATCTCGCTCAGCGCCATCCCGCTCGCGCTGGCCGCCACGGCGCTGGTGTTTCACTGGCTCGGGCAGACCATCAACGTGATGACGCTGGGCGGGATTGCGATCGCCATCGGCGAGCTGGTCGATGACGCGGTGGTGGATGTGGAAAACACCTTGCGCCGCCTCAAGCAAAACCGCTTGCTGGCGCGGCCGCTGCCGGTGATCGAGGTGGTGCGCCAGGCCAGCATCGAGGTGCGCACCGGCATCGTCTATGCCACGCTGATCGTGGTGCTGGTGTTTGTGCCGCTGTTTGCGCTGCCGGGCATCGAAGGGCGGCTGTTCTCGCCGCTGGGGGTGGCCTACATCGTCTCGATCCTGGCTTCGATGGGGGTGGCCATGACCGTCACGCCGGTGCTGTGCTACTACCTGCTGCCGCGCATGAAGCGCCTCACGCACGGCGACAGCCCGCTGGTGGCGCGCCTCAAGCGCTGGGACACGCGGCTGCTGCACTGGTCCTTCGGGCGCACGCGGCTGCTGCTGGCGGCGGCGCTGCTGGCGGTGGCGCTGGCGGCGGCGAGCGTGCCGTTTTTCCCGCGCGCCTTCCTGCCGGCTTTCAACGAGGGTTCGCTCACGCTGGGCATGTTGATGCAGCCCGGCACCTCGCTGGAGGAGTCGAACCGCATCGGGGCGCTGGCCGAAACGCTGATCCTGCAGGTGCCCGAGGTGACGCAGGTGGGGCGCCGCACCGGCCGCGCCGAGCTCGACGAGCACGCCGAAGGGGTGCATGCGGCCGAGATCGACGTCGGGCTGGCCAGCAGCGAGCGCGAGCGCGAGGCCATCATGGCCGATCTGCGCGAGCGCCTGTCGGTGCTGCCGGTGCAGGTGGCGGTGGGGCAGCCGATCTCGCACCGGCTCGACCATTTGCTGGCCGGGGTGCGGGCGCAGATTGCGATCAAGGTCTTTGGCGACGACACCGACACCTTGCGCGGCTTGGCGGCGCAATTGCGCCAGGAGCTGGAGGCGGTGCCTGGGCTGGTGGATTTGAGCGTCGAAAAACAGGTGCTGATCCCGCAGATCACGGTGCGCATCGATCACCAGCGGCTGGCGCAGACCGGCTTGTCGCCGGGCGAGGCGGTGCGCAATTTGCAAGCGCTCACCGACGGCGCGCACGGCGCGGTGATCGTCGATGGGGCGCGCCGCTTCGAGCTGGTGCTGCGCCTGCCGGACCAGGCGCGCAGCCCGCAGGACCTGGAGCGCCTGCTGATCGACACGCCCTCGGGCAGCGTGCCGGTATCGGCCTTTGCCACGGTGGAAGTGAGCGATGGCCCGAACCAGATCGGGCGCGAGAACGGCCGCCGCCGCATCGTGGTCTATGCCAACACCGACGGCTCCGACATGGGCCGCATCATCGCCGACGTGCGCGCCGTGATCGCGCGCAGCGAGTTGCCGCCGGGGGCCTTCATCACGCTCGAAGGGCAGTTCCAGGCGCAGGAGCAGGCCACGCGGCTGATCGCGGGCTTGTCGCTGCTCTCGCTGCTGCTGGTTTTCATGGTGCTGTATTCGCGCTACAAATCGGTGTTGCTGGCGGGCATCATCATGCTCAACATCCCGCTGGCGCTGATCGGCTCGGTGCTGGCGATGTGGATCGCGGGGGTGAGCCTGTCGGTGGCCTCGATGGTGGGCTTCATCACCCTGGCCGGCATTGCCAGCCGCAACGGCGTGCTCAAGATCAGCCACTACATCAACCTGTGCAAGTTCGAGGGCGAACGCTTTGGGCCCGAGATGGTGGTGCGCGGCTCGCTCGAGCGCCTCACGCCGGTGCTGATGACGGCGCTGGTGGCGGCCTTTGCGCTCACGCCCTTGCTGCTGGCGGCCGACGCACCGGGCAAGGAGATTTTGCACCCGGTGGCGGTGGTGATTTTTGGCGGGCTGGTGAGCTCGACCCTGCTCGACACCCTGCTCACGCCGGTGCTGTACCTGCGCTACGGGCGCCGGGCGACCGAGCGCCTGGTCAATGAAACCGACACCAGCCGCGCCGATGCGCAGGTGCAGGAGTCGTACTGAAATGGGACCCAAAGGCCCGGCCGCAGCCTGTGCGGGTTCACAATCCGCTGTGAACCAGCGCTCAATGCGGCCAGAACCTCAACTTTTATCTGCAACGGAGAATCAAATGCAAAAACGGTACTTGATGGCGGCCCTGCTGGGCCTGTCGATGATCGGCCTCGAAGTCCACGCCCACGGTGCGCCCAAAGCGCAGCACGGCGGCGTGGTGCAGGTGGCGGCCGATCTGGGCTTTGAGCTGGTCGGGCGCGGCGCGCAGGCGCAGATTTTTGTCGATGACCACGGCAAACCCGCCAACGTGAGCCAGATGACGGGCCAGCTCACGGTGTTGCAAGGCGCCACGCGCAGCCAGGCGGCATTGGCACCGGCGGGGCCCAATATGCTGCAAGCCAATGTGCCACTGGCCCCGGGCGCGCGCGCCGTGGCGACCATCAACCGGCCCAATCAGCCGGCGATCACGGTGCGCTTCGTGGTCAAGTAAGGGCCGCTGCCGGCAGGCGGGGGAGCCGCTGCCCATGCAGCGACTCAAGCCACTTGCTGGCTGTCGCGGCTGATGCCGGCGGTCTGGCTAAAGCCGCAGTCTACGTAGGTGATTTCGGCCGTCACGCCGGCGGCCAAATCGCTGAGCAAGAAGGCGGCGACGTTGCCCACGTCGTCGATGGTCACGTTGCGCCGCAGCGGCGCCGCGTCGGCGACCATGCCCAGCAGCTTGCTAAAGTCTTTGATGCCGCTGGCGGCCAGGGTGCGGATCGGGCCGGCGCTCACACCATTGACACGGATGCTGCGCCCGTCGTCGAGACGCCCCACGGCTTCGGCCAGGTAGCGCACACTGGCTTCCAGGCTGGCTTTGGCCAAGCCCATGGTGTTGTAGTGCGGAACCGTGCGCAGTGCGCCCAGGTAGCTCAAAGTGAGCAGGGCCGAGCGGTCGTTCAGGTAGGGCAGGGCGGCCTTGGCCAGCGCCGGAAAGCTGTAGGCGCTGATGTCGTGCGCCACGCGAAAGGCCTCGCGGCTCAGGCCGTCGAGCAGGTTGCCGGCGATGGCCTCGCGCGGCGCAAAGCCGATGCTGTGCACGAAGCCATCGAAGCGCGGCCAGTGCGCCGACAAATCGAGGAACAGGCGCTCGATCTGCTCGTCGTCGCCCACGTCGCAGTCGAAAATCAGCCTGGAGTCGAACTCGGCAGCAAAATCGGTGATCCGATCGCGAAAGCGCTCGCCCACATAGCTAAACGCCAGCTCGGCCCCCTGCGCGTGACAGGCCCGGGCAATGCCGTAGGCGATGGAGCGGTTCGACAACACGCCCGTGATCAAGAACTTTTTACCGGCCAAAAAACCCATGCGCGATGCTCCTGAAAATGTAGGGCAGAATTGTCGCATGAGCAAGTGGTCGTCTTGGTTGCCGGTGTTGCGAGGCTTTAGCGGCTTGCGCGGGCTCGTGCTCGCCTGGCTGTTGCTGGCCGGCGCACCGGCTTGGGCGGCGCATGGCTACGCGCAGTTTGGCGATCTGGCGCTGCCGCCCGGCTTTGCGCACTTTCCCTACGTCAACCCGAACGCGCCCAAGGGCGGCGAGATCACGCTGGTTTCGCCCACGCGCATCAGCAATTTCGACAAGTTCAACCCCTTCACCCTGCGCGGCACGGCCCCGCCGGGCCTGTTTGGCCTGATGTTCGAAACCCTGCTCACCCCCAGCCTGAATGAGCCCGCCGCCGCCTACGGCCTGCTGGCCGAGCACGTGCAAGTGGCCGCCGATGGCCGCTCGGTGATTTTCCGGCTGCACCCGCAGGCACGCTTTCAAAACGGCGACCCGGTGCTGGCCGAAGACGTGCGGCACTCCTTCGAGACCCTCATCGGCCCGAAGGCGGCGCCGCAGTTTCGCAGTTTTTTTAGCGAAGTGACGCGGGTGCGGGTGCTGGGCGAGCGCCTGCTGCGCTTTGATTTTGCGCGCCCCAACCCAGAGCTGCCGCTGGTCATCGGCAGCCTGCCGGTGTTCAGCCGCCAGTGGGGCGTGGTCGATGGGGTGCGGCTGCCCTTCGACCAGATCGTGATGCAGCACCCGATCGCCTCCGGCCCCTACCGCATCGGGCGCATGAGCTTTGGGCGCGACATCAGCTTTGAGCGCGACCCCAACTGGTGGGCGCAAAACCTGAACGTGCGCCGCGGCATGTTCAATTTCGACCGCATCACCTACAAAATCTACCGCGACCCAACCGCGCAGGTGCAGGCCTTTCTGGCGGGTGAGTTCGACTACATGCAGTCTTTCATCTCGCGCGAGTGGGCGCGGGCGCTCACCGGGCGCCCCTTTGACCGCGGCGAGATCATCAAACGCGAGCTGCCGCACGCCAACGCGGGCGATTTTCAGGGCTTTTTGTTCAACACCCGCCGCCCCCAGTTCCAAGACCCGCGCGTGCGCGAGGCGCTGGCGCTGACCTTGGACTTCGAGTGGATGAACCGGCAACTGTTCTTCAACTCCTTTGAGCGCATGCGTGGCTTCTTTGTCGCCAGCGACTTCGAGGCGCGCGGCTTGCCGGGGCCAGACGAGCTGGCGCTGCTGGAGCCCTTGCGCGCCCAGTTGCCGCCACAAGTTTTCACGCAGCCGGTGCCGCTGCCGCCGGTGACGCGGCTCGAGATCGACTCCGGCCAGACCCTGCGCGATAACCTGCGCCGCGCCCGCGACCTGCTGGCCGAGGCCGGCTGGCGCTACCGCGACGGCGCGCTGCGCAACGCCCAAGGCCAGCCCTTCAGGCTCGAATTCCTCGACAGCGGCGGCGGCATGGGCCGGGTGGTGACGCCGATGCAGAACAACCTGCGCCGCCTCGGCATCGAATCGAGCTACCGGGTGATCGACTTTGCCCTGCTGCAGCAGCGCCTGGACCGTTTCGACTTTGACGTCATCAGCACGCGCTGGCTCGGCAGCCAAGCCCCCGGTGCCGAATTGCTGGACCGCTTTGGCTCGGCGGCGGCGGCCACCGAAGGCTCGAGCAACCTGATCGGGGTGCGCGACCCGGCCGTGGATGCGCTGCTGGACCGCGCCGTGGCGGCGCGCACTCGGCCCGAGCTGGTGGCGACGCTGCGCGCGCTCGATCGGGTGCTGCGGCACCAGCATCTGGTGATTCCGCACTGGTTTGGCAGCACGCACCGCATCGCCTACCGGGCCGGGCGCTTTGAGCAGCCGGCCGTGCTGCCGCGCTACTTCCAGCCCGAGGGCTGGATACTGTCCACCTGGTGGGCCAGCGAGGCCAACCGCAACCCGCCCCCCGGGCGCAGGCGCTAAGGCTCAAAACCATGTGGCTCTACATCCTCAAGCGGCTGCTGCTGATGATCCCGACCCTGTTCGGCATCTTGCTGCTGACCTTCGTCATCATCCAGTTCGTTCCCGGCGGGCCGGTGGAGCAGATGGTGGCGCAGTTGCAGGGGCGCGACGTGGGCGGCGAGGGCGCAGCCGCAGCCGGGGCCGGTTTTCAGGGCCGTCAGGGGCTGGACGAGGCGCGCATCGAAGAAATCCGCCGCCTCTACGGCTTCGATCTGCCGGCGCACGAGCGCTTTATCCAGATGGTCGGGCAGTTTTTGCGCTTCGACCTTGGGCAGAGCTTTTTTCACCACCAGTCGGTCTGGCAGTTGATCGTCGAGCGGCTGCCGGTCTCGATCAGCCTCGGGCTTTGGACCTTTCTCATCAGCTACGCGATCTCGATTCCGCTCGGCATCGCCAAGGCGGTGCGTGCTGGCAGCCGCTTTGACACCGCCACCAGCGTGCTGGTGCTGGTGGGCTTTGCCATCCCCGGTTTTGTGCTCGGGGTGGCGCTGCTGGTGATTTTTGGCGGCCAGTTGCAGTGGTTCCCGCTGCGCGGGCTGGTGTCGAGCGACTGGCACCAGCTCAGCCTGGGGGCGCAGATTGTCGATTATCTCTGGCACATCACGCTGCCGGTCACGGCCAGCGTGCTCGGGGCCTTTGCCATCACCACCATGCTGACCAAAAACTCGCTGCTGGAAGAAATTCGCAAGCAGTACGTGCTCACCGCGCGCGCCAAGGGCCTGAGCGAGCGCCGCGTGCTCTACAAGCATGTGTTTCGCAACGCCCTGATTCCCATCGTCACCGCCTTTCCGGCGGCCTTCGTGGGCGCCTTTTTTGCCAGCGCGCTCTTGATCGAGACCCTGTTTTCGCTCGAAGGGCTGGGGCTGCTGGGTTTTGAGAGCGTGATCCGGCGCGACTTTCCCGTGGTCATGGGCACGCTCTACCTGTTTGCCCTGATCGCGCTCGTCACGCGCCTGTTCAGCGATTTGTGCTACGTTTGGGTCGATCCCCGTGTCCGCTTCGATTGATAGCTTGGCCCCCCACGCGCCCAGCCCGCTAGCCCGCCCGCCCGAGGCCGTCCTGCCGCCCTCGCTTGGGCCCTGGCAGTTGGCCTGGCAGCGCTTTCGCCGCCATCGACTGGGCTTTTACAGCCTGCTCATCTTCGTCGTTTTGTTCGTGCTCAGCCTGGGCGCAGAGCTGCTCTCGAACAACAAACCACTGCTGGCGCGCTACCAGGGGCAGCTCTTTGTGCCGCTGCTGCACAACCCGCCCGAGACCGCTTTCGGCGGCGATTTCGCAACCCCGACCGACTTCCTCGACCCCTTCATCCAGCGCCAGTTCGAGCAGCCCGGCAACTGGGCGCTGTTTCCGCCCAACCGCTACCACCACAGCACCATCAACTACTTCGCCCCCGAGCCGCACCCCTCGCCGCCCTCGGCCGAGAACTGGCTCGGCACCGACGACCGCGGCCGCGACGTCGCCGCCCGGCTGCTGTATGGCTTTAGGCTCTCGGTGTTGTTTGCGCTCGCGCTCACGGCCGTGGGCGTGTTGCTGGGCGTGCTGGCCGGGGCCATCCAAGGCTATTACGGTGGCCGGGTCGATCTGGTGGGACAGCGCTTCATCGAGGTCTGGGGTTCGATGCCCGAGCTCTATTTGCTGATCATTTTTTCGGCGCTGTTCGAGCCCGGTATTTTGGTGTTGCTGATTTTGCTCAGCCTGTTTGGCTGGATGGGCCTGAGCGACTACGTGCGCGCCGAATTTCTGCGCAACCGCCAGCTCGACTACGTGCGCGCCGCGCGCGCGCTGGGCTTGAGCAACTGGCAGATCATCCGCCGTCACATCTTGCCCAATAGCCTCACGCCGGTGGTCACGTTTCTGCCCTTTCGCATGAGCGCGGCCATCATGGCCCTGACTGCGCTCGATTTCCTGGGACTGGGCGTGCCGCCCGGCACGCCCTCGCTGGGCGAGCTGCTGGCGCAGGGCAAGAACAACATCGACGCCTGGTGGATTTCGCTCAGCACCTTTGCCGTGCTGGTCATCACGCTGCTGCTGTTGACCTTTATGGGCGATGCGCTGCGCGACGCGCTCGACCCCCGAAAGGTGCAGCGATGAGCCCCACCCCCACCCCGCCGCTGCTGCAAGTGCGCGGCCTGCGCGTGGCGTTTGGCGGGCAGGCGGTGGTGCACGGGATCGACTTTGAGCTGACGGCCGGCGAGCGGCTGGCGCTGGTGGGCGAATCGGGCTCTGGCAAAACCGTGTCGGCGCTGAGCCTGCTGCGCCTGCTGCCCGAGGCCGCGGTGTCTGGCAGCGCGTTGCTGCAGGGGCGCGATCTGTTGCAGTTGAGCGAGCGCGAGCTGCGCGGGGTGCGCGGCGACGAAGTGGCCTGCATCTTCCAGGAGCCCATGACAGCGCTGAACCCGCTCTACACCGTGGGCAACCAGATCGGCGAAATTTTGCTCTACAAAAAAGGCCTGAGCCCGCGCCAGGCCGATGCGCGGGTAGTCGAGCTGCTGGCCGCTACCGGCATGCCCGAGCCGGCGCGGCGCGCGCGCGCCTACCCGCACCAGCTCAGCGGCGGCCAGCGCCAGCGCGCCATGATCGCCATGGCGCTGGCCAGCGAGCCCCGGCTCTTGATCGCCGACGAGCCCACCACCGCGCTCGACGCCAGCCTGCGCACCCAGATGCTGGAGCTGCTGGGCACGCTGCAACAGCGCCTAGGCATGGCGCTGCTGCTGATCACGCACGATCTGCACCTGGTGCAGCGCTTTGCCGACCGGGTGCTGGTGATGGAGCGCGGCCACCTGGTGGAGCAAGGCCCGGTGCAGCGCGTGTTCGAGCAGGCGCAACACCCCTACACGCAGCGCCTGCTGGGCAGCCGCCCCCGGCGCGAGTTTGGGCCGCAGCCTGTGCCCGAAGCGCCGGCCGTGTTGCAGGCGCGCCAACTGGTGGTGGCCTACGAGGTGCCGCGCCCCGGTCTGGCGGGCTGGTTTCGCAGCGGCCGCTTCGAGGCCGTGCGCGGCATCGATTTCGAGCTGCCGCCTGGGCGCACGCTGGGCGTGGTGGGCGAATCGGGCTCGGGCAAATCGACGCTGGCGCTGGCCGCGCTCGGGCTGCTGCGGCACGAGGGCGAATTGCAGATCATGGGCCAGGGTTGGGGCAACCCCGGCGTGGGCCAAGGGCGCGCCAACACACCGCGCCTGCGCCGCTTGCGCCAGCAGGTGCAGGTGGTGTTCCAAGACCCATATTCCAGCCTGTCGCCGCGCCTGAACATCGAGCAGATCGTGGGCGAAGGCCTGCTCATCCACGAGCCGCAACTGAGCGTGGCGCAGCGCCGTGAGCGCGTGCTGCAAGCGCTGCGCGAAGTCGGGCTGCTGCCCGAAGCGCCGCCAGAGGGGCTGCTGCCAGGCGCGCAAGGCTTGCCAAGCGAGCCGGGTGCACCCGGCGCCCAAGGTCTGCAGCACCAAGCCCTGCTGCGCTGGTTGCAGCGCTATCCGCACGAGTTTTCGGGCGGCCAGCGCCAGCGCATCGCCATCGCGCGCGCCCTGATCCTGCAGCCGCGCCTGCTGGTGCTGGATGAGCCCACCTCGGCGCTCGACGTCACGGTGCAGCAGCAGGTGCTGGAGCTGCTGCGGCGCTTGCAGCGCCAGCACGGCCTGAGCTACCTGCTCATCACGCACGACCTGGATGTGATCTGGGCCTTGGCGCACCACGTCATGGTGCTGCAGGGCGGGGCGGTGGTCGAACAAGGCAGCGCCGAGCAGGTGTTACAGTCACCTCAGCACCCCTACACGCAAAGCCTGCTGCAGGCTTGTGCGCCGCTGTCGCAGAGCATCCCGGCAGACCAAACCAGTCCTTCCGCCCAGACCCACGAGGCCTAACACCGCCATTTTTCTTGCTGCCATGAACGAACCCCACGCTCCGCCCCCGGCCGCCCCTGCCATCACCGTCACCTCCCCCTTGCGCTGGCTCGCGCTGGGCTGGAAGGATTTGCGCGCCAACCCGGTGCCCGGTTTGCTCCATGGTTTCGCGGCGGCCCTGTTTGGGGTCACCCTGATGTGGTTGGCCGATGGCCATTTCTGGTGGTTGGCGGGCGCATTTTCGGGCTTGGTGCTGGTGGCGCCAGTGGTTTTGGTGGGCCTCTTGCTGGTCAGCCGCCAAGCGCAGTTGGGTCAGCGAGCCGGCATGGGGGCCGTATTCACACTGTGGCGCGCCGCCGACCCGCGCCTGGTCTTATTTGGAATTTTGCTGGCCTTGGCCGGTACGGCTTGGGTATTGCTTTCGGCCGGGTTGCTGGCCTTCTGGGCGCCACAGCCCATCGGCACTTTGCACGACTTTTGGGCGCACGTGGTGCTGGCCCCCAGCGATTGGTTGTTTGTCGGCTGGATCATGGTTGGCGCTCTGTTGGCGGCCCCGGTGTTTGCGTCCAGCGTGGTGACGCTGCCGCTGTTGCTCGACACCGAGCAGCCGCTTCCGGTGGCGGTGGCGCACAGTTGGCGCGTGGTGGCCCAGTACCCGGTGCTCATGGTGCTGTGGGCGCTCTTGATCGCCCTCATGGTCGGGCTGGGCTTGCTCACTGGCATGCTGGGCCTGATCGTGGTGCTGCCGTGGCTGGGCCATGCAAGTTGGCACGCCTATGTGGATTTGAAACGGGCGGGCACTTTTGGCCTGCCGGGCTCATGGGGTGGAGTGCAATAACATGCCTGGAACCGTATTTGGTTTTACCGAAGCGCAGATCGCCAGTTTCGGCCTCACCGTCGGCTTGGGCGGCTTCATTCTGTTCATGCTGTTTATCGTGTTCAACTTGGCGCGTGAATCGAAGGCGGGCAAGTTTGGCACCTTTGTGTTGCTGTTGGTGCTTTCTTTTGGTATGCTGGGCTTTTTGGCCAAAAGCGTCATCAAATGGTTCGTCGAATAGCGCTTGCCTAATTAAATTCAATCCGCATGAGTCGCATCCATTTCGAATTACCCGACCTGCTTCAAGATGAAGTGCTGGCAGTTGGACAAACCGGTCTGATTTGCAGCGCAGACGGTTGGGGCGAGCAATCGGTTGAAGGCCAACTGATCGATTTCGATCCGGCTTCCCGTGTAGTCAAAATCCGCCCTGCCGGACAGTTGCGCAGCCTGAGTCTGAAATTCAACCAGATCAAGCGCCTGAAAATCGACGCCCACCCTGACCGCGCGGCTGCTCATGGACGCGCCGACGAACACAGCCTCGAGTTGTTGCCCAGCACCCATTCCTTTTTGGTGTCTTTGCGCGACGGGGCACTCTACCTGAATCCGTGACCTCAATTCCCACCCACCCCCAATGCGCCCGCTTTTGATGCCGCAAGCGCGATTTCAGCGCCCATGTCGCGTTTGGTGTGCTGTTGAGCGGCCCATGCACACCCGGGAGAGCCCGTGTGGAGTCCGTTTTGCTGCTGTTTGGCACCCGGTTGTGGCCACGGGCGCGCGTCTACCCGCGCCGAACCCGGCGTTTTGTGCAATCCGTGAGTTCGCTGAGCCTGATCTGACCCAGCAAGCGGCGCTAGGCCGCCTTCATCTTGCCAAAGGCACGCTCAAACACCGCAAAGCCCGAGTCCGAGCCCGATATGCCCAGCGCCCAGCCCCTAGCGTGGCTGATGATGCGCGCAGCCTTGTACATCAGCTCTTGCATCACCGTCTTGATGCGCCGGCGCAGTGCCACCTTGCGCATTGGGCTGTCGCTCTCGTGCAGCGTGTGCTGGCCCACGATGCGCAGCAGGTTCATCGCCACCGCCGCCAGCGCGCACACCAGGTGGTTGGTGGCAAACTTGCCCGAGGGCAGGCGATTGAGATCCATGTCGGTCTTGAACTCGGCATGGAACTGTTCATGGGTGGCGTGGTCGCGGTACAGCGCGATGACCTGTTCGTCTTCAATCTCTGGCCCCAACGTGGTGCTCCAGCCCTCGAGCACGTACTCGGGAAAGAGCAAGGGCTGGCCCTTCTTGTCGAGGGTGCGCTCAGTCAGGCGGTAGACGCGCCGCAGCGCTGGGCTGCATCCGGCTTGGATGTCGATGGGTTCGAGCGCCTCGCTCCACAGGCACTCGCGTTTGCCCACTCTGAGCTGCGTCCACGTGCTGCTGACATCGGCGCAGCGCTGGACGGCAATCTGCTCCACCGGCGCACTGCGCGGGTTCCATTTGATCAGCAGATCGAGCTCTCGGCCCAGTGCAGCGGCACTGCGCAATGCCTGTGTGATCAGGTGCTGCGAGCAAAAGCCCGAATCGGCGCGCAGCAGCAAGGGTGCCTTGGCCACCGCACAGGCGGTGCTCAGGGCGCGCTCGATGTTGTATTCGCTCTCGCGCGCACTGTGCTGGCTGCCCGGGCGCAGATCGAGCTCCAGGCAGTAGCCGCGCGTGCCCAGGTACAGGGCGATGGGGCAGTAGCCATCGACCCCGGCGTAGGTGTAGGAGACGCCCTCTTTCTGGGTGTCGCTCTGGTCCATAACGAAGGTGTCGATATCCAGCGGCAGGTGGCCGGTGGAGAGGGCACCGAAGTCGATCGGCGCGCCATCAATGTGCAAGCCCAGTATGGCGCGGTTGATGCGGTCGGCCAGCTCGCTCCAGTCACACCCAAAAGCGTCAAAGCGCTGGCGCAGGGTCGCGCTGGAGGGCACGGCGCGCAGGCCCAGCGCCTGGTGGGCAAAGCGCTGGCTGCGAAAGCCCTCGACGGCCTCGAAGTCGTTCTTGCCCAGGGTGAGCAGGGCCAGGTAGCACTTGAGTATGTCGCTGTAGGCGATGCCGCTACGCACCGGGTACTGCGGATCGATCATGGCGGGCAGGTTGATGCGCTTGAACAAGCGCCCGACCAAGGCCAGGCCACCGTGGCTGCTCAGATCGTAGGGCAGCTTCTTGACAATGAATTCAACCGGATCAGTCATGTGCACTTCCTTCACCCGCAGGGTGAAGCAGCAGATTTGGGCTAAGTGCTTATTATATATTGGAAATTGCCATTTTTTTGTGGGTGAGGTCACGGATTCAGGCTCTATTCCGGGATCTGCCAGGGTTTTCGCAAAACCGAGCAAGGCTTGTGGATTTTTCCCAAGCCGGTGTTGGAGAGCGATCCGCAGCGTGTTTTTATGCCCAAAAACGGCATTTTGCGTTTCGAGTTGCGCTCGGGCGATGTGAGTCAGATTGCCGACACCGATTTTGCCCAGACGCTGCTGCACGAATGGGTGCATACCCAGCCCCTTGCACCCGCTCCCGCCGAATCCGCCACCGTGGTGGAAAACCTGGCCGATTTGCAGCGCGCCCTGCAGCGGCAAGCCAGCCTGCAACCCGTCCCCATTGGCGAAGCCTTGGTGGGTTTGGGGAAAATCACGCAGGAGCAACTCACCCAAGTGCTGGGATGGCAACAAGCCGACCAAAGCCGACAGCCACTGGGGCAGTTGTTGTTAGACAAGGGGCTGGTGTCGGCGGCAGATTTGCAGACCGCCTTTGCCCGAAAAATGGGCTACCCCTTTGTCAGCTTGCACAAATTCCCGATCGACGCGCAGGCCTTGCGTCGTGTCCCTTTTGCCTTGGCGCAGCGCTTGCAAGTGCTGCCACTTGTTGAGCAGGGTGCGGCCTTGGTGGTGGCGATGACCGATCCGCTGCAGTTTCGGGTCATCGATGATCTGGAGTTCACCACCCAATGCAAAATCCTGCCGGTGGTGAGTGTGAGCGCTGAAATTGGCGCACGCATCCAGCAGGCTTACCGCGAGGTGGGCCTGAGCGATTTGGCCCATGCCGCCGCCTCGCCACCAGCGCGCGGCCAGTCGCTTGTGCGCCCAGGTCCGGCCCAGCCGCCCCAAGACGCGGTGCAGCTGGCGGTCGAGCTTGCCGGTGGCGTCAAAGACGAAATCGATGAAAAACCGATCGAGCAGTCTGACAACACCCTGGTGCGGCTGATCAATTCGATGATTGCTGAGGCGCATCAGCAAGGTGCTTCCGATATTCACATCGAACCCTATCCGGGGCGGCAAAAACTGTTGATCCGCTTTCGCATCGACGGCCAGATGCGCAACTACCTCGAGCTGCCCGCCAGCTACCGGAACGCCATGGTGGCGCGCATCAAAATCATGTGCGATCTGGATATTTCCGAGCGCCGCAAACCGCAGGACGGAAAAATCAATTTTTCCAAGTTTGGCGGCTTGCCGATCGAATTGCGCGTGGCCACCGTTCCCACCGCAGGCGGGCTCGAAGACGTGGTGTTGCGGTTGCTGTCTTCGTCCGAGCCGCTGTCTCTGGAGCAGTTGCAACTCAATGCCCTCAACCTGGAGCGCTTCGAGGCGCTGGTCGAGCGCCCCTATGGTTTGTTTCTGTGCGTAGGCCCGACCGGCTCGGGCAAGACCACCACCTTGCATTCGGCGCTGCGGCGCATCAACACCCCGAACCGAAAAATCTGGACCGCCGAAGACCCGGTCGAAATCACCCAGCGCGGTTTGCGCCAGATTCAGGTCAACCCCAAAATCGGCTGGACTTTTGCCGCAGCGCTGCGCACCCTGTTGCGCGCCGACCCGGACGTGATCATGGTGGGCGAAATTCGCGACCACGAAACGGCCGAAATCGCCATCGAGGCCTCGCTCACCGGGCACCTGGTGTTTTCGACCCTGCACACCAATTCGGCCGCCGAAACCGTGGTGCGCCTGATCGATCTGGGGGTGGACCCCTTTTCTTTTGCTGACTCCCTGCAAGGGGTGTTGGCGCAGCGCTTGGTGCGGCGCGTGTGCCCGCATTGCGCTGTAGCGCAGCCGCTGGAGGCGGCCCAGGTCGACGAGCTGCGGCGCGATTATCAGGCCCTGTTGCCCGAGGCTCACCCTCTGCGCCAAGGCCAAGCCTTGCTGGATGAGTGGATGCAGCGCTATGCCAAGGATGGGCATTTGTGGATTTCACACGCCGCGGGTTGCGAGAAGTGCGCGCATACCGGCTATGCCGGCCGTTTGGCCTTGCACGAGTTGTTGTGCAGCAGCCCCGACATGCGCCGCCTCGTCCAAACCCGCGCGCGCTCGACCGAAATTCAACACCTGGCCATCGAGCAGGGCATGCGCACCCTGCGCCAAGACGGCATTGAAAAGCTGCTGCAAGGCCTTACCAGCCTAGCCGAGGTGTGCTCCAACACCATGGGCTAACAGCCGCGCGTCACGGGCGCTTCCAGTTCGGCCGCCGCCAGCACCTGATAGCGCGCCAGTTCGAGCTTGGCAATCGCCATGCGGTGCACCTCGTCGGGGCCGTCGGCCAGGCGCAGGGTGCGCTGGTTGGCGTAGCTTTGCGCCAGCACAAAATCTTGCGACACACCGGCGCCGCCGTGCGCCTGAATGGCCCAATCGAGCACTTTGCAAGCCACGTTGGGGGCCACGACCTTGATCATGGCGATCTCGGCCTTGGCGACCTTGTTGCCCACGGTGTCCATCATGTAGGCGGCCTTGAGGGTGAGCAGCCGCGCTTGCTCGATCAGGCAGCGCGACTCGGCAATGCGCTCATGCCAGACGCTTTGTGCCGCAATGGGTTTACCAAAGGCCACGCGCCGAGTCAGGCGCTGGCACATCAGCTCGAGTGCGCGCTCGGCGGCGCCGATGGAGCGCATGCAGTGGTGGATGCGCCCCGGTCCGAGGCGGCCTTGGGCGATCTCGAAACCGCGCCCGGCTCCCAGTAAAATGTGGCTGGCAGGCACGCGCACGTTCTCCAGCCGCACCTCCATGTGGCCATGCGGGGCGTCGTCGTAACCGAAGACGGTGAGCGCGCGCTCGATCTGCACCCCCGGCGCGTTGGCTGGCACCACAACCATGGATTGTTGCGCGTGCCGGTGCGCTTGCGGGTCGGTTTTGCCCATCAGGATGAAGACGGCGCAGCGCGGGTCGCCGGCGCCGGAGGACCACCACTTGCGCCCGTTGATGACAAGCTCGTCGCCCTCGTGCTCGATGCGGCACTGGATGTTGGTGGCGTCGGATGAGGCCACTTCGGGTTCGGTCATCAGAAAGGCCGAGCGGATCTCGCCGCGCAGCAAGGGGGCGAGCCAGCGGTCTTTGAGCGCCTCGCTGGCGTAGCGCTCCAGCGTTTCCATGTTGCCGGTGTCGGGGGCGGAGCAGTTGAACACCTCGGGCGCAAAGCTCACCCGACCCATGATTTCGCACAGCGGCGCGTACTCCAAGTTGCTCAGGCCCTCGGGGGCGCGGGGCGAATTGGGCAAAAACAGGTTCCACAACCCGGCGGCGCGGGCCAGCGGCTTGAGTTGCTCAACCAGCTCGGTCGGGCGCCACGGGTTGCCACGGGCGCGGTTGGCGGCCACTTCTTCCATGAAGCGCGCTTCGTTGGGGTAGATGTGGGCGTCCATGAAGGCTTGCAGGCGCGCTTGCAGGTCTTTGACCTTGGGGCTGTAATCGAAGTGCATAAAGGCTCTCCTCTGGGTGGGCTCGGGTGGCAAATGGGCGCTGGGTGGGGGCAGGGCGGTGCAGGAGGTGCGGGGGGTTTAGGCGGTGCGTTGGGCAAAGGACCAAGCCAATTCGGCCAGCGGGCGCGCCCCGGCCCCGGACTGGCGCGCTTGGGCGCTGGAGGCGGTGCCGGCCTCAACCCGTTTGGCGATGCCTTGCAAAATCGCCGCCAGCCTAAACAGGTTGTAGGCCAGAAAAAAGTTCCAGTCTTGCTGCAGCGCCTCGGGGTCGTAAAAGCCGGTGCTGGCGCAGTAGCGCTCGATGTATTCGCGCTCGCTGGGTATGCCCAAGCTTTGCAAGTCCAGCCCGGCAATGCCGCGAAACAGCCCCGGCTCGATGTGCCAGGCCATGCAGTGGTAGCTGAAATCGGCCAGCGGGTGCCCGAGGGTGGAAAGCTCCCAGTCCAGCACCGCCAGCACCTGCGCTTGCTCGGGGTGGAACACCAGGTTGTCGAGCCTAAAGTCGCCGTGCACCACGCACAGGCGGCTGTCGTCGCGCGCCAGGGCCGGGATGTGGGTGGGTAGCCAGTCAATCAGGCGCTCCATTTCGGCGATGGGCTGCGTCACCGAAGCCTGGTACTGCTTGCTCCAGCGCGCAATTTGGCGCTCGAAGTAGTTGCCCGGTTTGCCGTAGTCGGCCAAGCCCACGGCCTGCACATCGACCCGGTGCAGCGCCGCCAGCACGCGGTTCATTTCTAGGTAGTGTGCGCGCCGCTGCGCCGCACTCAGGCCGGGCAGCGCCTGCTCCCACAGGATGCGCCCGGGCACGTACTGCATGAGGTAAAAGGCGCGCCCGATCACGCTCTCGTCTGCGCACAGCAGCTCCATGCGCGGCACCGGCACGGCGGTGTCGGCCAGCGCGCGCATGACGCGAAATTCGCGCTCGATGGCGTGCGCCGAAGGCAGCAGTTTGGCCGCTGGGCCGGGCTTGCTGCGCAGCACCCAGTCGCGCTGCGCCGTGCGCAGGCGGTAAGTGGGGTTGGACTGGCCGCCGGGGAATTTTTCCACCTGCAAAGGGCCGGCAAAGCCCTCCAGGTGCGTGCGCAGCCACTGCTCCAGTGCCGCCGCGTCGAAGGGCAGGGCAGCGCTTGCACTGGCTGGGCTGGTGGGGGCGGCCGGGGTGGGGGAGGTGGGATCAGGCATGGCCGCTGGATGCAGAGAGGGTTGTTAGTTTTCGGAGGCCGCGATGCGCAGCAAGGCGCTGCGGTCGCACACCACCAGCCCGCCGGGCTCGATGCGGATGGTTAGCTCGCGCTCCATGGATTTGAGTTCTTGGTTCACACGCTGGCGCGAGGCCCCCAGCATCTGCGCCAGCTCTTCCTGAGCCAGTTGCAGCCCGATGCGGGTCTCGCTGGCGTTGGCCAGGCAAGGCACGCCGTAGCTGCGCGACAGGTGCAGCAACTGCTTGGCCAGCCGCGCGCGCAAGGGCAGGGTGTTGAGGTCTTCCACCAGCCCGAACAGGTTGCGGATGCGCCGCGCCTGCAGGCGCAGCAGGGCCTCGTAGAGCTCGACATGCTGAGCCAGGATTTTCTGGAAATCTTTGCGCGCCACGCACAGCAGCGAGGTGGCCCCGTGGGCGTAGGCATCGTGGGTGCGGCGCTCGCCGTCGAACATCGCGATCTCGCCAAACCAGACCCCGGGTTCGACGTAGGTGAGCGTGACCTGCTTGCCCGCGAGTGAGGTCGAGCTCACCCGCACCGCGCCCCTGGCCACCGCCGACCATTCGTTGGGCGGGTCGCCACGGGCGGCGATCAGGTCGCCGTCCTGGAAGCGTTTGACGTAAGCGCATCGAAGGATGTCGTGCCGCAATGAGGGTGAAAGGGTGTTGAACCAGCGACCGCCGTTGATCGCCTCGCGTTCTTGCATTGTCAGTATCGGTTCGTCCATGGGCTGTCTTGTGGGTGACTGGGGGTCGGGCAAACTGTCGCTTGGGCGACCGAGACGACGAATCGTCAAGGCGTGCAGGGTTCAGCGGTAGTGCGGCGGGCGTTTTTCCAGAAAGGCCCGGATGCCTTCGCCGCCGTTGGGCTGGTGCAGGTTGCTCACGAAGTGCTCGCGTTCGATACGCAGTTGCTGGTGCAGGCTGTGGGTGGGCGCCTCGTTGACCAGCTCTTTGATGCTGGCCAGCGCGTTGGGCGCCAAGGCGTTGAGGCTTGCGCACCAGCGCAGCGCATCGTGCAGCGCCTGCCCGGGCTCGCACAGGCGGTTGATCAGTCCGAGTTGCTGCAAGCGTTGCGGCTCGATGCGCTCGCCGCGCATCAGCAGCTCCAGCGCGATGGCGCGCGGCAGCCGACGCGCCAGGTGCCAACTGGCCCCGCCGTCGGGCGAGAGGCCCACGTTGATGTAGGACAGGGCAAACACGCTGTTGCGCGCCGCCAACAAAAAATCGCAGGCCAGCGCGAGTGAAAACCCAGCCCCGGCGCAAGCCCCTTCGACCGCTGCCACCACCGGCTTGGGGAAGCTGCGCAAGGCCTCGACCCAGATGTGCAGGCCCTCGATGCTGTCGGCCTGCACCTGCGCCGCTTGTGAGCGGTTGGCCAGCAGGCGCTGCAGGTTGCCGCCGGCGCAGAAGTGCGCCCCTTCACCGGTGAGGATGACCGAGCGCACTTCGGTGTTGCGCTCAGCCACGTTGAGCGCTTCGACCGCGGCGGCGTAGATTTCGGGCCCGAGGGCGTTGCGGCGCTCGGGGTCGCTGAGGGTCAACACCAGGGTGGCGTCGTGGCTGTGGCTTTTTAAGCAGGCGGTCATAGGGGCTCGGTCTGGCAATGAATTGGGGGAGGGGGTTTCATGTGACAAAATGCAGTTCAGTTCACAATACAAACACGATCAAGGCAAGGACTCGCAGATGTTGAAGTTGGCGCTGGGAAGCGCACTGCTGTTGATGCTCACACAAACGCTGGCGGCAAGCTTGGGGCCAACGCAAGGCGATGTTATTATCGGTCGCCCATTCGATGTTTTGGTGCAAAGCCGGCTCGAGCCCAATCAAAGCATTGCCGACTTGTGCCTGCAAGTGCAGCTGCAGTATGGTGAGTCGGTCGTGGCGGCCACCACTATCGGCACGGCCTTGCACAGCGTGGGCCCCGATGGGGTGGCGTTGTTGCGGGTGCGCAGCACCGAGCCCATCAACGAGCCCATCGTGACCCTGGCCTTGCAAGTGGGCTGCCAAACGGTCTTTAGGCGATCGTATACGCTGCTGGCCGATTGGGCTCCCGCACAAGCGTTGGCAGCGGCCACCAACCTGCCCATGGCCAGCCCCGCAACGGTGACTGCAGCGCCGGCTGTGCCCGT
>Ga0208735_100087_pt1 | contig 55309 bp, 61 predicted proteins | sample Subbio12Aug_8Aab_FD_184829 | JGI IMG/M metagenome (GOLD analysis project Ga0208735, IMG submission 184829) | Serpentinite rock and fluid subsurface biosphere microbial communities from McLaughlin Reserve, California, USA - CR12Aug_8Aab (SPAdes) | ecosystem: Environmental > Terrestrial > Deep... | reverse complement strand
TGGGGCGGGAGTCGAACCCGCATGGCCTTGCGGCCGAGGGATTTTAAGTCCCTTGCGTCTACCGGTTTCGCCACCCGGGCCGTGGCGGTATTGTAGTCAATGCCACTGGCGACGGATGATGGCGCGGATCAGGTGCAGGCGGCGATGGAAGAAATGGTCGGCGCCGGGGATCACCGTGACCGGCAGCTCCAGCGCCTCGGCCCAGGCCAGCACGTTGGCCAGGGGCACGATCTCGTCCCGCGACCCATGGATGACGATGGTGTCGGCCGGCACGGCAGCGGTCTCGTAACGGCGCAGGCCTTCGACGAAACCTGCCGCCGTACCCACCAGCACCAGTCGCTGCGCGGCAGCGCCTGCGGCGGCGAGCCGCTGGGCGACGCGCGCGACGACATGGGCGCCGAAGGAAAAGCCGGCGAGATAAACAGGCAGCCCGGCGCCGAAGCGTTGGCGCGCATGGGAATGCACGACCAGCAGGTCCTCGGTCTCGGCGATGCCGTGGTCATGCGCCCCTTGCGAGCCGCCGACGCCGCGGAAGCTCGGCCGCAGGGTGAGGCAACCGAGTTCGCGGAACGTCCGCGCCAGCGTCGTCACCACCTTATTGTCCGCCGTGCCGCCGTAGAGCGGATGCGGATGCGCAACCAGCGCGATGCCTTGCGGCGCCTCGTGCGGCTCGACAAACATTTCTATCTTGCCGTCCGGCCCGTCGAGCAGGACGCGCTCATGACGACTCATTGATTGTCGATCAACAGGCGCTCGACGATCTTGCCGTTGACGAGATGCGACTCGATGATCTCGTCGATGTCTTCCTGATCGATGTAGGTGTACCAGACATCCTCGGGATAGACGACGATCACCGGTCCCTTGTCGCAGCGGTCGAGGCAGCCGGCGCTATTGACGCGGACGCTGCCCGCGATCCGCTCGCCCATCGCCTTGACGCGCTCCTTGCAGTAGTCGCGCATCGCCTGGCCGCCGGCGTTGTTGCAGCACATCTCGCCCGGTTCGCGCTGGTTGGTGCAGAAGAACAGGTGGTATTGGTAGTAGCTCACGATGCTGCTCCTCGGGTTGGGTGCGCCAATGTAGCAAAAGTCGCCGCCGCCGACCCCTGTTCTTTCGGCCGGTCCATTAAGCACATTTGCTTATGGCGTTTCCAGTCCGGTTTGCTACCATTGCGGCGCTACAGAAGCCCGTTCCGGGCCTGAGCGACCGCCTCCCGTCCACCAAAAAAGGAGTTTCGCCATGTCGCTGTTGCAAAGAATTTCCGCCCTGCTTCTTCCCGCTTTCATCGCCGTCTTCCTGCCCGCCTCCCAGGCGCTGGCCAACGAAACGCCCAGCAGTGTGCCCGGCGTGGAAATCGTCAATGTCGCCAAGGCCAAGGAGCTGATCGCCGGAGGCATCAAGTTCTATGACGTACGCGTTCCCGCCGATTTTGCCGATGGCCATATCAAGGGGGCGGTCTCCCTGCCCTACACGAATGCCAGCGAGAACAAGCCGGACTTCGACGCCAGCAAGGACGTCTGGGCGGTTAACCGGCTGCCCGCCAACAAGAGCGAGCCGATCCTGATTTACGGCAACAGCCCCAAGGGCTGGCGGCACTACAAGGCCTCCGTCCTCGCCGCGCGGGCCGGGCATACCAAGGTTTACTGGCTGCGTGACGGGATCGATGCCTGGAAGGCGGCCGGCAATCCGGTGCAGTGATCCCGTAATATCGGCCTGATCCGCATCAGACCCGGAAATTCCTGAACTGCCAGGGATCGTCCGGGTCGATGTCCTGGGGAAAGAAGTCCGCGCGTCCCTCGAGCGGATTCCAGCCGGCATACGCGCCGACCACCTCGCCCAGATAGGGACGACACAGGGCGATCAGTTCGTCGTGCGGCATTTCCTCCGGCTCGACGACGCCGCGCGCCGGATTGCGGATCGCCCAGGCCAGGCCGGCCACCACGCCGGCGGCGACCTGGATCACCGTCGCCGAGTTGTAGGGCGCCAGCTGCCGCGCTTGGGCGGCCGACACGCGCGAGCCGAGCCAGTAGGCGCCGCGCGGATGCCCCATCAGCAACACGCCCAGTTCATCGACCCCGGCGACGATTTCGTCGCGGAGAATGCGCTTGTGCGGCTGCGTGCGCCACTCCCGTCCGGCCAGTTCGTGGATCGACAGCACGGCGTCGTCGCAGGGATGGTAGGCGTAATGCACGGTGGGCCGGTATTCCGGCGTCGTTCCGCTGCCGACCGTCAGATAGTCGGCGATCGAGATCGCTTCGCCATGGGTGATGAGGAAGGCGTGGAACGGCCCGGCCAGCGGGGTCCAGCTGCGCACCCGCGTCGCCGCGCCGGGCCGCTCGAGGTAGATGGCGGCTTCGCAGCCATACCCGTGCCGCCGGCCGTCGGGCGGCAACCGCTTTTCATGGCTGCCCCAGCCGAGTTCGGCCGGCTGGCAGCCCTCGCCGACAAAACCATCCACCGACCAGGTGTTGACGAATTCGCCCGCGCGCTTCCCCGGTTCGGCGCGCTGCCAGTCGCGCTCGGCGATGTGAATGGCGCGGATCGACAGGCGCCGCGCCAGGCGCGCCCAAGCCGCGCGCTCCGTCGGCACGTCCGTCGCGATGCCGCAGTCGCGCGCGATGTCGAGCAACGCCTGCTTGACGAAATGCGACACCCAGCCGGGATTCGCGCCATGCGTCAGCACCGCCGTCGGCCCCTGCGGGACATGCAGCGCCCGGGCCTGCTCGCGCAGGGCGTAATTGCTGCGCGCCGAGGGGGAAAGCGCCGGATCGGTGTATCCCCCCGCCCACGGCTCGATGCAGGCGTCGAGATAGAGCGCGCCGCGCGCCCGGCAGAGCCCGATCAGGGCCACGCTGGAAACGTTCACCGCGAGATTGAGCAGAAAATCGCCCGGGCCGAGCAGGGGGCCCAGCACCTCCCGGTAGTTCTCGCGCGTCAGCGGCTGGATGCGGTGATCGAGACCATAGGCGCGCGCCTCGTCGATCCCTTCGTTGTCGGCGGTGAGAATGACGATCTGTTCGGGTGTCAGCCCGAAATGGCGGAACAACAGCGGCGCCACGCCCTGGGCGATGGCGCCGAAACCGACCAGAACGATCCTGCCGGAAAAACTGACGGAGAAAAATTCGTTTCCCATCGTGGCTTGCAGGCAAGGCGGCGCCTTCAGGCGACCGGGTATTTCAGCGCATTTTTGGCGATCTTGGCGCGCGCGGCGGCGATCGGGTCGATGTCGAGCGCGTCGGCCAGCTCGACCAGGTAGATCAGCGTGTCGGCCACCTCGTCGCGGATTTCCGCCAGTTTTTCCGGCGACGGCTTCAGGCTTTCTTCCGGCGTCGCCCATTGGAAATGCTCGACCAGCTCGGCGGCCTCGACGATCAGGGCCATCGCGAGGTTCTTGGGCGTGTGATAGCGCCGCCAGTCGCGCGCGGCGGCGAAGGCGCGCAAGGCATCGCGCAGCGTGGTCAGGTCATGGAGGGCATCGTTCATTGGTTCTCCGCGCAAGCATCAGCCAGGACAGGGCGAGAAAGGGCCAGAGCGACGAAACCAGTCGCGTCAGACCGTTGAAATTGAGGAAGTGGCCCTGCTGCCAGACGCGCAGGCTCTCCTTCAGGTAGGGATTATCGGGCATCAGGTTGGCAAGCGCCGTGGCGAGCATCAGTACCAGGGCGGCGAGCGCCTGGCGCTGCGCCAGCCCCAGTTTCAGGGCGCCGGCCCAAAGCGCCATGCCGAGCAGGAGACCGGCGGCGGCGCCCGGGGTAAGCCAGCCCAGGCCGTGCGAACCCTGCATCAGCACGAGCAGGGCGAAACTCTTGACCAGGAGCGCCGCGCCGATGACGGCGCAGGGCAGCAGCACCGGGCGATTGCGCGCCAGCCGGCCGGCGATCAGCCCAACGGCAAGGGTGTGCGCCGTGACGGTGATCATTTCCATCTCGAAGAACTGGCCGGCTTCGAATTCGAGCGCCGCCGGCAGGCCGAGCAGGGCGCGCAGGTTGCCATTGCCGAACAGGAAGGTTTCCGGATTGAGCTGGGTCAGCCACCAGAGCGCCAGCAGCACGAGACCGCGATCGCCGTCCGTTCCGCCCAGGAAGTGGCTTTCGCGCCAGGCATGCAGGCGGCCGCCGTCGAGCAGCTGCGTCCCCCAGCGCAAACCGGCCAGCGCACCGAGACAGGCGCCCGCCAGATTGCAGGCGAAATCGAGATTGGAAGGCACACGGCCAGGGAGGAAATTCTGCCCATACTCGACGCCGAAGGAGAACAGGCCGCAGCCGAGCAGCGCCAGCGCCAGCGCCGCCAGCGCCGGCAGGCGCGCCGCCAGCACCGCGACCCAGAGAAAACCGAGCGGCAGGTAGGCCGCCGCGTTCGCCACCAGGTCGAAGTCGGTGTAGTAGCGCGGCCAGGCGGCGGCGAGAAAGGCGAACGGATCGGCGCCGGTGGTGCGCCAGCCGGAAAACGGGAACAGGCTGCCGTAGAGCGCCAGCAGCGTGTAAACGACGGCGAGATAGAGCGGCAGCCGGGCTGTGGCGCGCGCCGACACGCGAAGATCAGGCTTGGTGCGGAGTTGTCGCGCAGGAACGCAGGCGGCGCAGCAGTTCGGCGGGCGCCAGGCGGGCCGGATCGAAACGCCTCATCAGGTCACCGAGCTCGACGCCGTCGAGCGTGTTCTTCACCAGCAGGCCGAGGTCGGTGTCGCCCTCCATCAGCAGGCGGCGATCGAAGAACAGCGTGTCCGGGTCTTCCTCGCGCGCCAGCAGCGCGAGGAAGTCGCGCGCCTTGGCTGAAATGGTCAGGTCGGCCGGCGCGGGATCGAAGACCGGATGGAAGCTGCGGCCGTTGTAGCCGAAACGCAGCGTCATGCCCGCGTCTTTGACGCGGATCGTGAAGCGCTTGCCGACGAGCATCTCGAGCGGCTCGCGCGGTATCAGGCGGCCGAGCGCGAGGTTGAGGCCGGTCACCAGCGCCAGCGTCGGCGGCAGTTGCGGCAGCTTGTCGCCGAGGCGCGCCAGCGGCGCGGGCAAGGTGAAATCAGGCAGTTTGAAGTTCATCATCATGTCGAGACCCAATCGAGACCCGGGCGATCGTACCAGAAGCCGTTGCAGTAATCACCCGCCGGCATCGGTGCCGTCGTGCCGTCGAGCAGCGCACGGTAGGCGGCGATCAGCTCGGTCATGCCCTCGGATTGCGGCGAAAGGCGCAGCAGGTCGACACCCGTCGCCGCCAGCTCGGGCAGTTCGCGCTCGAGGTGGTAGAGCCTGGCCGACTGCGTCTGGATGCCGTTGAGGGTCAGGAAGGGCTGGCCCTCGCGCGTCTTCACTTCGAGGCCGTCGGGAAACTCGATGCAGCGGAACTCGCAGCTGTCTTTCTGCAAGCGGTAACGTCGCGCGGTGAAGCAGCGCGCCGAGTAGGCAAGCGGGATGCGGCCGTGGGCGAACACCTCGGTTTCCACACCGGCAGGAATCTCCCGGTGCAGGCTCGCCAGCGCGGAACGGCCGATTTCGGGCGGCATCACCCAGCGCGTCGCGCCGCAGTCGGCGAGGATCTTCAGCGTGTGGCTGTTGAAGATGTTCAGCGTCGGGCCGGCGACCAAGCGCTGGCCGCGCTCGGCCAACTGGCGCACCGCGCCCATCTCGTTGGCCTCGATGGTCAGGCGCGGGTCGTCCTTCGCGGCATCCATCAGGCGGCGCACGGCCTTGAGGTCGGATTCGGATTCGATCAGCGGCAGCGTCGACAACGCGACTTCCTTGCCGGCATCGGCCAGCACGGTCGCGGCTTCGAGGTAGTCGTCGAGGCGCATCTCGTGGCGGCGCGAGCAGACCGCCTCGCCGAGATAGATGACGTCGACCGGCTGCTCGGCCATCGCCGCGTAGAAATCCATCACCTGCTGGCGCGGCCAGTAGTAGAGCAGGGGGCCTAGAGCAAGGCGCATGGCTTATTTCCAGGGGCGGTTGTAGGCGCCAAGCGTGGCCGACTGGCCTTCGGAAATCTTGTTGAGTTCGGCCATCCACGCAGGCGTCGGCTTGAAGTGTTCGGGATCGCGCCGACAGGCATCGATCGCCGCGCGCCAGACCTTGGTGACCTGCCCGACGTAGGCCGGGCTGCGCTGGCGGCCCTCGATCTTGAGCGCCTTGACGCCGGCCTTCATCAGATCGGGCAACAGTTCCATGGTGTTCAGGCTGGCGGGTTCCTCGATGGCGTAATAGGTTTCCTCATCGACCTCGAAGCGGCCCTTGCAGAGCGTCGGATAGCCGGCGCGCTCGCCCGGCCCGAAGCGGTCGATCAGCACGCCGCCCAGCCGCGTTTCCATGCCGCGCGGCGTTTCCTCGTAGCGTACCGCCTTGCCCGGCGAGCAGGCGCCCTGGCAGTTCGGCGAGGTGCCGGTGGTGTAGGCCGACAGCGCGCAACGGCCCTCGACCATCACGCACAGGCCGCCGAAGCCGAACACCTCGATCTCGACCGGCGTGTTCCTGGCGACGTGTTCGACCTGCGCCAGCGAGAGCACGCGCGGCAGCACGGCGCGCCGGATGCCGAAACGCTCGCGGTAGAAGTTGATCGCCTCGTAGTTGGTCGCCGAACCCTGCACGGACAGATGCAACCGGAGCTGCGGATGGGTGCGGTGCGCGTATTCCATCAGGCCGGGGTCGGCGAGGATCACCGCGTCGACGCCGAAGGCCGCGGCCTTGTCGACGGCGGCCGTCCAGTTCGGCCAGTTGTCGGTGAGCGGAAAGGTATTGAGGGCGACCAGCACCTTGACGCCGCGCCGGTGGGCGTAGGCGATGCCTTCCTTCAGGTGGGTGTCGTCGAAGTTGAGGCCGGTGAAGTTGCGCGCATTGGTGGCGTCGCGAAAGCCGGTGTAGACGCAGTCGGCGCCGTTATCGACGGCAGTCTTCAATGCCGGCAGGCCGCCGGCGGGACAGACGAGTTCGAATGGGGAAGCCATGGCGATTCAACGAGTTGGAGGGCGGACTATAAGAGTCCCGGGGCTTGCGGGGATTGACATGGGTCAAGGTCGGCGCTGGCGGGACGGCACTCCGGTCAGGGCAGCGTGCCGCGCGGCTTGCGGCCGGCGCGGGCCAACAGCAGGTCGTAAAGCGGGCGCGGCAGCCATTTCATGGCGGCGGCCGCCACAGCCATCGGCCAGGGCATGACCGCAAAGCGCGATCCCTTGTCGACATGCCGCGCCATGCGCGCGACCGCCTTGTCGACCGGCATCAGGAAGGGCATCGGATAGGGGTTCTGCGCCGTCATCGGGGTGGCGATGTAGCCGGGCGCGAGCGTCACGACCTTGACGCCGCTGCCGCGCAGCTCGACCCGCAGGCTTTCCAGATACGCAATGGCGGCGGCCTTGGAGGCGGAGTAGGCGCCCGCACCGGGCAGTCCGCGTATTCCGGCGATCGAGGCGATCCCGACCAGCCGGCCGCGCCGGGCCGCGCGCATGGCGGCAACGAAGGGCTGGAAGGTCTGCACCATGCCCAGCACGTTGATCTCGAAGACGCGCCGGAAGGCCGGCAGGTCGTCGGCTTCTTCGGTCAGCGTGCCGACCGAGACGCCGGCGTTGGCGATGACGATGTGCGGCACGCCGGTCCGGGCGATGAAATCCGTCCCTGCGGCTTGTAACGCGCCGGCATCGGCGACATCGAGCGGATAGAGATGGCACTGGCCGCCCAGCTCGGCGGCCAGCGTTTGCAGCACATCGAGCCGGCGCGCGGCGAGGCCGAGGGTGGCGCCCCGCGCGGCGTAATGCCGCGCCAGCGCCGCGCCGATGCCCGACGAGGCGCCGGTGATAAAGATGCGCAGGGGGGTTTCCAGGGTCTTACTGTTTCGCCGGCTTCTGCGGCGCGGCGGTTTTCTTGAGCTCGGCGCGGTACTTCTCGATGAGGAAGTCGGTCACCTTGAGCATTTCGGCATGCGAACGCAACTCGGGGCCCGGGCTATACTTGCCGCCGACGACGATGGCCGGCACGCCGCCGAAGCCGTATTCCTGGGTCATCTCGACAGCCTTGCGCACCTTGGCATCGACCGAGAAGGACCGGTAGGTGTCGGTGAAGGCTTTCCGGTCCACGCCCTGTTTCGCCACCCAGTCGAACAGGACGGCTTCGTTGGAGAGGTTGATGCGCTGGTTGAGCATGGCGTCGAACACCGCGTCGCCCAGCCTGTCGAGCAGGCCCATCGCCTCGAGCGTGTAATGGATCCGCGCGCCGGGCTTCCAGTTGTCGTTGAGGGTCGCCGGAACCTTTCGGAACACCACGTCTGCGGGCAGCTGCTTGCGCCATGACTTGAGCAGGGGCTCGATCTTGCCGCAATGTCCGCAGCCATACCAGAAGAACTCGATCACCTCGATCTTGCCCTGCGCCACCTCGGTCGGCTGCGGCGTGTGCAGGCGGGTGAACTGGCGGCCTTCGACGAAATTGGCGGCCCAGGCGATCTGGATCGGTTGCAGGGCTAAAACGGCTGCGGCGACCGCCGCGCAGGCTGCTTGCCGGAGCTTCATGTCGGTTCCTTTCTGCTAGTCTTTGCCCCGCACCACCGTGGCCGGGACGCCTTGCTGGGACAACTGCGCGCGGGCGCGGTTCATTTCCTCGGGATGGGCGAAGGGGCCGAGGCGCACCCGGTGCATGATACCTTTGTCCGGCGTCCCGACTTCGACCACGCTGGTGGCAAAACCCAGCAGCGCCAGTCTCGCCCGCAGCTTGTCGGCATCGCCCTTGTTCTGGAACGCGCCGACCTGCAGATACGACCCCGCGTCGACCGCCGGCTTTTCGGCCAGGGCCGGCGCCGGGGCGGGCGCGCCGCCGGGCGCCGGCCGCTGCCCTTCCTCGAGCATGTCGTAGAACTCGAACTGCTGCCGTTCGCTGCCGAGCGGCTTGTCGCCCGGCTTGCCCGGCAGGGCCACGGGGGGACGGCCCCTCTCGGCCGGCTCGGCCCGGGTCACCCTGTCGACGAAGGGCAGGGGCGTCCGGTTGAGATGCCAGACCACGGCGAAGGAGATCAGCACGCCCGCAAGCAGTCCCAGGGCGATGCCGAGCAGGGTGCCGCCGCGTTGGGTCGTGTTCATGGGCCGTCTCGCCAGCGCCGACTGTTACATGGCCTCCGGGGCGGAGACCCCGAGGATGCGCAGGCCGTTCCTGATGACCTGCCGCACCGCGACCGCGAGCGCCAGGCGGGCGCGCTTTTGCGCCTCGGCATCGACCAGCAGGCGCTCGGCGTTATACCAGGCGTGGAATTCCGCCGCGAGTTCGCGCAGCCAGAAGGCCACGGCATGGGGCGCCAGGTCGCGCGCGGCGTTCTCGATCAGCTCGGGGAAGGCGGCCAGCTTCGCCGCCAGGGCCAGCTCGCGTTCGCTGGTCAGCGGCGCCAGATCGGCCCGCACCAGATCGGACTCGGCGCCGCCCCACTGGTTCAGCACCGAAGAAATGCGCGCATGGGCATACTGAACGTAATACACCGGGTTGTCGTTCGACTGCGACTTGGCGAGGTCGAGATCGAAATCGAGCGACTGGTCCTGCTTGCGCAGCAGGTAGAAGAAGCGGCAGGCATCGTTGCCGACTTCCTCGCGCAGTTCGCGCAGCGTGACATAGGAGCCGGCGCGCGTGGACATCGACACCTTCTCGGAACCGCGATAGAGACTCACGAACTGCACCAGCGGCACCTCGAGCGCATCGGCGTCCAGGCCGAGCGCCTTGAGCGCACCCTTGACGCGCGTCAGGTAGCCGTGATGATCGGCGCCCCAGACGTCGACGATGCGCGTGAAGCCGCGCGCGAACTTGTTGGCGTGATAGGCGATGTCGGAGGCGAAGTAGGTATACAGGCCGTTTTCGCGCTGCACGACGCGATCCTTCTCGTCGCCGAAATGGGTCGAGCGGAACCATTTCGCGCCGTCCTGCACGTAGAGGTGGCCGCGCTTCTCCAGCGCGGCGACGGCCTGCGCCACCATGCCGGTATCGTAGAGACTCTTTTCCGAGAACCAGCAGTCGAAATGCACGCCGTATTCTTCGAGGTCGGCGCGGCAGTCGGCGAGCTGCTCGGACAGCGCGTGCTGGTGGATGTAGTGCCATTCCTCGCCGAGCAGGTCTTTCGCCGCGGCGATCAGGCCGTCGAGATGCGTCTCGGCATCAGGCTCGACGGGCGGCACGCAGGCCAGCACGGCGGCGGCCGGATGCACGTAGCGGTCGCCATGGGCCGCCTTCACCTGCCGCGCCATGTCGCGCACGTAGTCGCCCTGGTAGGCATTGGGCGGAAAGGGCACGGCTTCGCCGAAGCCGTCGAGATAGCGCAGCCAGGTCGACAGCGCGAGGATGTCCATCTGCCGGCCGGCGTCGTTCACATAGTATTCGCGGCAGACCGCGTGGCCGGCGAACGCCAGCAGGCTGGCAAGGCTCGCGCCGTAGGCCGCGCCGCGGCCGTGGCCGACATGCAGCGGGCCGGTCGGGTTGGCCGAGACGAATTCGACTTGCAGTTTTCCCGGCTTCTGCGCGCCATGGCCGTAGTCATCGCCGCGCGCCAGCACGGCATGCACGACGGCGGTCTTGGCGGCGGCCGCGACGGTGAAGTTGATGAAACCGGCGCCCGCTGCCTCGGCCTTGAGCAGCCAGGGCGACGGCGGCAGTTCGCGCGCCAGGCGCTCGGCGATCTTGCGCGGATTCTCCTTGAGCGACTTGGCGATCTGCAGCGCCAGGTTGCTGGCGAAATCGCCGTGGCTGGCGTCGCGCGGGCGCTCGAGGTTAATGTCGGCGTCGTGGCCGGGCGCAACGCTGGCCAGCGCCGCGCGCAGGAGTTCCGTCAGGTGGGACTTGATGTCGGCGAACTGGGGTGGCATGGGCGGGGATTATAGCGCTCGCCCCATCGCGGGCCGCTCAGGGCGCGCTGGCGGTCCATGACGCGATCCAGTCCGCGCCGGGCGCCGGTCGGCCGTACAGGTAGCCCTGCAGCATGTCGCAACCATGGTGGATGAGAAAGTCGCGCTGGGCGGCGTTCTCGACGCCCTCGGCGACGACCTGGAGACCGAGGTTGTGCGCCAGCGCCAGCGTGGCGGTGCTGATCGCCGCATCGTTGGGGTCGAATTCGATGTCGCGCACGAAGGCGCGGTCGAGCTTGAGGGTCTGGATCGGCAGGCGCTTGAGATAGGCGAGCGAGGAGTAGCCGGTGCCGAAATCGTCGATGGCGAGCCGCACCCCCAGCGCGCGCAGGGCCTGCAGCCGTCCGATGGCGATCTCCGGTTCGGCCATGGCGACGGATTCGGTGATTTCCAGCTCCAGATCGCCTTCCCCGAGACCGTGACGGGCGATCAGATCGCGCACCGTCGTCACCAGTTCGGCCGAGCGCAGCTGGCGGGCGGAGAGGTTCACCGCCATGTGCAGGCCGTCGATGCCGGCGGCGCGCCAGGCGGCCAGCTGGCGGCAGGCCTCTTCGAGCACCCAGGCGCCGATGGCCTCGATCAGGCCGACCTCCTCGGCCAGGGGAACGAACTTGAGCGGCGGCACCAGCCCCAGCTCGGGATGCCGCCAGCGCAGCAGCGCCTCGACGCCGCAGACCCGGCCGCTGCCCGCCATCACCTTGGGCTGGTAGTGCAGTTCGAATTCCCCCTGGCGCAAGGCGCCGCGCAGCTCGCGTTCGAGCAGCAACAGCTCGGCGACGGCCTCGTTCATCGCCGCCTTGAAAAACTGGAACTGGTTCCGTCCGGTGTCCTTGGCGTGATAAAGCGCGGTATCGGCATTCTTCATCAGGGCGACGGCATCGCCGCCGTCGTCTGGATAAACCCCGATGCCCACGCTGGCGGTGACATGGAGGCGCTGGCCTTCGATGGCGTAGGGGGAGGCCAGCGACTGCAGGATCTTGTCGGCCACCGCCGCGGCGTCGGCCGGCGCCGCGACCTGGCTCAGCACCACGACGAACTCGTCGCCGCCGAGGCGGGCGACGATGTCGCTGGCGCGCACGCAGGCCTGCAGGCGGCGCGCCGCTTCCTGGAGCAGTTGGTCGCCGACCGGATGGCCGAGCGTGTCGTTGATGGTCTTGAAGCGGTCCAGGTCGATGAACAGCACCGCCAGGCTGCTCTTTTCACGCTCGGCGGACAACAGCGCCTGCTCGAGCCGGCTCTCAAAGCAGTGACGGTTGGCCAGGCCGGTCAGCGCGTCGTGGAGGGCCAGATAGCGGATACGCTCCTCGACCGCCTTGCGATCGCTGATGTCGTTGAAGGTGCCGACATAGTGGCTGACCTTGCCCGACCGGTCGCGGATCGCCGAGATCGCCGCCCATTTCGGAAAGACCTCGCCGCTCTTGCGCCGGTCCCACAGCTCGCCCTGCCAGTAGCCCGCGGCGGCGAGCGCCGCCCACATCTGCCGATAGGTTTCCGGCGGGGTCCGCCCCGAACCGAGCAGGCTCGGATTCTGGCCGCGCACCTCGTCCAGCGTGTAGCCGGTCACCCGCGTGAAGGCATCGTTGATCGCGACGATACGGTTGTGCCGGTCGGTGATCAGGGCCGCCTCGCCGCTGTTCTTGAACACCCTGGCGAACAGCAGGGAAGTGTCGCGCACGCGCTTGTTCTCGGTGACGTCCTGGACGGTGCCCACGCCGGCCGCCAGCGCGCCGTCGGCATCGAACTGCAGCTCCGCCCGCTCGCGCACCCAGCGGATCTGGCCGTCCACCCGGATGCGGTGGGTGATGTCGTAGGGCGCGCCCGCGAGGGCGGCCTGCCAGGCCGCATCGACGGTCTCGCGTTCGTCCGCCGGGATGCGCGCGAGAAAGTCGGCGTAACGCAGCGAGGTGCCCGGCGGCACGCCGAAAATCCGGCAGGTCTCGTCGGACCAGCTCAGCTGGTCGCGTTGCACGTCGAGGTGCCAGCTGCCGATGCGGGCGATCGCCTGGGCCTGCCTGAGCTTCGCCTCGCTCTGGCGCAGTGACTCCTGGGCCTCGACACGCGCCGACACATCGGCAAACAGGGAGGCGATCTCGCCCGCGCCGAGCTTGAAAACCTGATGCTCGAAGTGGCGTTGCGCGCCGTCATCGAGCGGGCACAGCACGACGAAGGTCTCGGGTGCGCCGCTGCGCCAGACGCGCCGGAAGACGTCCAGCAGGCCGATCTGCGCGAAGGCGGGGCAGACCTCGACGAGCCGCCCGCCCGCCGGAGCGTCGCGCAGGGTGGGGCACAGGCTTTTGCCCGCCGGATTCAGATAGCGGATCGAAAAGTCCGCCCCGTCGTCCACCGCGGCATACACGGCCACCCCGGCCTGCTGGTTTTCCACGATCTCCCGGAACCACTGCATGAAAATCCCTTCACGGAACGCCAATAGTTGACAATCTACGGTGGATTCTTTGGCCACGCAAGCGCTAGACTGGGGGGCTGAATCCGTCAGGGTTGCAAAACGTTCGCAGCGCCCATTTCCGCACGAGGTGGATGCATGAATGCTCTTGTCGAACCGAATCGGGTCGCCCCGCCCGCCCGCCCGCAGCCGCCGCTCCTGCTGGCCGAGCTGGCGGCCTCCTGCGGCGTGCGCTTCAACGGCGACGCACCGTGGGACATCCGTGTGCATGACGCGGCGGCCTACCGGCGAATCCTGACGCGCGGCACCCTCGGCTTCGGCGAAGCCTTCATGGACGGGCTGTGGGACTGCGAGCGCATGGACGAGATGTTCCACCGGCTGTTGCGCCAGCGCGCCGACGTCAGGCTGGGCGGCTGGAACCGGCTGCGCCTGCTGCTCGAGTTGCTGCGCCACAGCCTGTTCAACCTGCAGTCGACCCGGCGCGCCTACCAGGTCGGCGAACGGCACTACGACATCGGCAACGACGTGTTCGAGGCGATGCTCGATCCGACCCTGAGCTATTCCTGCGCCTACTGGAAGGACGCGACGACCCTGGCCGAGGCGCAGGAGGCCAAGCTCGAGCTGGCCTGCCGCAAGCTGCAGCTCGCGCCCGGCGAGCGGGTGCTCGAGATCGGCTGCGGCTGGGGCGGTTTTGCCCGCCATGCCGCCGCGCGCCACGGCGTCGAGGTGTTCGGCATCACCGTCGGCAAGGAGCAGGCGGAATCGGCGCGCGCGCGCTGCGCCGGCCTGCCGGTGACCATCGCGCTGCTGGATTACCGCGCGATCGCGGGACAGTTCGACAAGATCGTCTCGATCGGCATGTTCGAGCATGTCGGCCCGAAGAACTACACCGCCTACTTCGACGTGGCGCGCCGCGCGCTCAAGCCGGAGGGGCTGTTCCTCCTCCACACCATCGGCATCGACCGGCCGATGCCCCACACCGACCCGTGGATCGACCGCTACATCTTCCCCAACGGCAAGCTGCCGGCGGCGCGCCAGATCGGCGCGGCCTGCGAGGGCCGCTTCGTGCTGGAGGACTGGCACAACTTCGGCCCGGACTACGACCGCACCCTGATGGCCTGGTGGGAAAATTTCGAGCGCGCCTGGCCGCGCCTCGAAGCGAAATACGGCCCGCGCTTCTACCGCATGTGGAAATACTATCTGACGAGCTGCGCGGGCTTCTTCCGGGCGCGTCAGGGCCAGCTCTGGCAGATCGTCCTGAGCCCGCCCGGGCGCAGCGCAATCTACCGCTCGGTGCGATGATGCGCCGTCGCGCCGGCGCCGACTTTTCTCAAGCGTGCCGGATCAGGTGGTCGAAGGCCGACAGGCTGGCCTTGGCGCCTTCGCCCATGGCGATGACGATCTGCTTGTAGGGCACCGTGGTGCAGTCGCCCGCCGCAAACACGCCAGCCGCGGAGGTCTGGCATTTCGCATCGACCTCGATCTCGCCGTACTTGCTCAGATTGACCGTGCCCTTGAGGAAGTCGGTGTTCGGCAGCAGGCCGATCTGCACGAAGATCCCATCGAGTTCGACGCGGTGGCTTGCGTTCGTGGTGCGGTCGGTATAGGTCAGGCCGACGACCTTGTTGCCGTCGCCGAGCACCTCGGTGGTTAGCGCGCTCCTGATCACCGCGACGTTCGGCAGGCTGGCGAGCTTGTCCTGCAGAACGGCGTCGGCGCGCAGCGTGTCGGCGAATTCCAGCACCGTAACGTCGCCGACGATACCGGCCAGATCGATGGCCGCCTCGATGCCCGAGTTGCCGCCGCCGATCACCGCCACGCGCTTGCCCTTGAACAGCGGGCCGTCGCAGTGGGGGCAGTAGGCCACGCCCTTGCCGCGATACTGGTTTTCCCCAGGCACGTTCATCTCCCGCCAGCGCGCGCCGGTTGCCAGCACGACGGTTTTCGCCTTGAGCGAACCGCCGCCGGCCATCTTGACTTCATGGAGCTTCTCGCCGGGTAGCAGGGCTTCGACACGCTGCATGTTCATGATGTCGACGCCGTATTCCCTGACGTGCTGCTCCAGCGCCGCGGCGAGGCGCGGGCCTTCGGTGTGGGACACCGAGATGAAGTTCTCGATCGCCAGCGTATCGAGCACCTGGCCGCCGAAACGCTCGGCCACCACGCCGGTGCGGATGCCCTTGCGCGCCGCGTAGATCGCCGCCGCCGCGCCGGCCGGGCCGCCGCCGACGACGAGGACATCGAAAGGCGCCTTGGCGTCGAGCTGGGCCGCCCTCATTTGCGTACCCTGTGCCGTATCGCCGGCGCCGACTTTGGCGAGAATCTCCCCGAGCGCCATGCGCCCCTGTCCGAAGAGCTCGCCGTTGAGGAAGACCATCGGCACCGCCAGGATGTTCTTCGCCTCGACTTCGGCGCGATACAGCGAACCCTCGATCATGGTGCAGGTCACCTGCGGATTGAGTGCCGCCATCAGGTTGAGCGCCTGCACCACGTCGGGGCAGTTGTGGCATTCGAGCGAAACGTAGATCTCGAAGTTGAGGGGACCGGAGAGCTGCTTGACGCGCTCGATCATGTCCGCCTCGACTTTGGGCGGATAGCCGCCGCTTTGCAGCAGGGCGAGGATCAGCGAGGTGAATTCGTGGCCCATCGGCAGGCCGGCAAAACGAATGCGGTGGACTTCTCCCGACGTCCCGATGCTGAAGGAGGGCGTGCGCGCATTTTGGCCGTCGAAGCGCACGGCGACCTTGTCCGACAGGCCGGCCAGATCGTCGAGCAGGCCGCGCATGTCCTGCGCGCTTTTGCTGTCGTCGAGCGAGGCGGTCAGCTCGATCGGCCGCGCCAGCCTTTCCAGATAGGCCCGCACCTGGGCTTTCGTATTGTCGTCAAGCATTGCAATCTCCCTATCAATCGGAATTGACTATCGTCCCGCGCCAAGAAAGGGCGCCGATGCTACCGGGCGCCCTCGCTTGGGGTTGTTATCGAGATTAGATCTTGCCGACCAGGTCGAGGGAGGGCTTGAGGGTGGTCGCGCCTTCCTGCCACTTGGCGGGGCAGACTTCGTTCGGGTGGGCGGCGACATACTGGGCGGCCTTCAGCTTGCGCAGGGTCTCGGAAACGTCGCGGGCGATGGCGTTGTCATGCACTTCCATGGTCTTGATCACGCCGTCGGGGTTGATCACGAAGGTGCCGCGCAGGGCCAGGCCGGCGGCATCGATATGCACGTCGAAGGCGCGCGTCAGCTGGTGGGTCGGGTCGCCGACCAGCGGGAACCGGGCCTTGCCGACGGCCGGGGAGGTCTCGTGCCAGACCTTGTGCGAGAAATGGGTGTCGGTGGTGACGATGTACACCTCGGCGCCGGCCTTCTGGAACTCGGCATAGTTGTCGGCGGCATCCTCGATCTCGGTCGGGCAGTTGAAGGTGAACGCGGCCGGCATGAAGATGACGACGGACCACTTGCCCTTGAGGTTGGCTTCGGTGATCTCGACGAACTTGCCGTTGTGAAAGGCCTGGACCTTGAAGGGCTGGACGACGGTATTGATCAGGGACATGGGATTCTCCTTGGTTGGTTAAGCTGTGAGGATGGGCGAATGTTTTGCGCCTATAACCAGCGCGATCGAATGAATTTTATGTGCGGTCGCAGCATTTATATAATTGATTGTCGCTATGATACAAATAGTTTTAGGCTATAGATCGCGGTGGCCAGATGATAGCCGGGCGCTATCGATCTCGCTGAGAAAAACAATTTCCCTTGTCGCGGCAACGCTTCTACGATGGGCGTGTCGGAGCGTCCCGTGCGTTCCGCCTCACCCCCCCACCGTCAGGAGAAAACGATGCAACTCAAAGGCTCGAAAACCGAACGGCATCTGAAGGACGCCTTCGCCGGCGAATCCCAGGCCAACCGCCGCTACCTGTATTTCGCCAACAAGGCCGACGTCGAGGGCTATGCGGATGTCGCCGCACTGTTCCGCTCCACCGCGGAAGGCGAGACCGGCCATGCCCACGGCCATCTCGAATATCTGGAAACCTGCGGCGACCCCGCCACCGGCCTGCCCTTCGGCCCCACCAAGGCCAACCTGGCGACCGCCGTCGCCGGCGAGACGCACGAATACACCGACATGTATCCCGGCATGGCCAAGGATGCGCGTTCGGAAGGTTTCGACGAAATCGCCGACTGGTTCGAGACGCTGGCCAAGGCCGAGCGCTCGCACGCCAACCGCTACCAGAAGGCGCTGACCGAACTCGGCTGAGCCGCAGCACCCCTGTCCGGCGACCGGCGGCGCCAGACCGCCGGCGCACTCCCTCCCCAGACAGAGAAACGACAGGAGAATTCGCATGGCACGCGAAGGCAATCTCGAGGCGCCGACCCGTCATCCGCTCGACTGGCGGAATCCCGCTTTCTACGACGAGACGGCGCTGTTCCACGAGATGGAGCGCGTCTTCGATATCTGCCACGGCTGCCGCCGCTGCGTGAGCCTGTGCCAGTCCTTCCCCACGCTGTTCGACCTCGTCGATGAGTCGAAAACAATGGAAGTCGACGGCGTCAAAAAAGAGGATTACTGGAAGGTCGTCGAGCATTGCTATCTCTGCGACCTCTGCTACATGACGAAGTGTCCCTACGTGCCGCCGCACGAGTGGAACCTCGATTTTCCCCACCTGATGCTGCGCGCCAAGGCCGTACACTTCCGCACCGGCGATACCAAGTTGCGCGACAAGGTGCTGACCCGCACCGACCTGGTCGGCAAGTTCTGCGGCATCCCGATCGTCGCGCCGACCATCAACGCGGTCAACAAGATCGGCGGCGTGCGCAAAGTACTGGAAGGCGTGGTCGGCATCCACAGCGAAGCCTGGCTCCCGGAGTTCTCCGGCAAATCGCTGCGCCGCCGCTTCAAGGTGCTCTCCGACGATACGCCCGGCACGGCTGCGGGCCCGACGACGGGCAAGGTCGCGCTGTTCGCCACCTGCTACATGAACCGCAACGAGCCCGGCCCCGGCGAGGACCTGGTCGCCGTCTTCGAGCACAATGGCATCCCGGTCACGCTGACGCACAAGGAAGTCTGCTGCGGCATGCCCAGGCTGGAGCTCGGCGACCTGCAGTCGGTGCGGCGCGCCAAGGAGAAGAACATCCCGGTGCTGGCGCAGCTCGTCGATGCCGGCTGGGACCTCACCGCGCTGGTGCCCTCATGCGTGCTGATGTTCAAGCAGGAACTGCCGCTGATGTTCCCGGACGACCCGGACGTGCAGAAGGTGAAGAACGCCTTCTACGATCCCTTCGAATACCTGATGCTGCGCCACAAGGCAGGCAAGCTCAGGACCGACTTCAGGGCCGGTCTCGGCAAGGTGTCGTACCACGCGGCCTGCCACCAGCGCGTGCAGAACATCGGCCCGAAGACGCAGGAATGCCTGTCGCTCGTGCCGGACACCACGGTCGACATCATCGAGCGCTGCTCGGGCCATGACGGCACCTATGCCGTGAAGGCCGAATTCCACAAGCACGCGATGAAGATCGTCAAACCAGTCGTCGCGCGCGTCAATCAGAATTCGCCCGACCATTACGGCTCGGACTGCGCGATGGCCGGCCACCACATCGCCCACGCCCGCGCCGACGGCAGCGCGCCCGAGCATCCGATCAACCTGCTGAGACAAGCCTACGGAATATGAACACACTCACCCACGACCGGCTCTACAGCCTCGAACAGTATGCCCGCATCCGCCCCGAGTTCCGCGCCAAGGTCATCGCCCACAAGAAGATTCGCGTCGTGCCGGTCGGCCCGCACGCCACCCTGCACTTCGAGGACCGGCTGACGATGCAATACCAGGTGCAGGAAATGCTGCGCCTCGAACGGATGTTCGAACCCGCGGCGATCCAGGAGGAGCTCGACGTCTACAACCCGCTGATTCCCGACGGCAGCAACTGGAAGGCCACCTTCATGGTCGAGTTCCCCGACGAGGCCGAGCGCAAGATCCAGCTCGCGAAACTGATCGGCATCGAGAAGGCCATCTGGGTGCGGGTCGGCGCAGGGCCGTCCCAAGCCGACACTCCCCCTGTGGGGGGCAGCGAGCCGGGTTTGCGAGCGCGGGGGGCTGACCATTTCGGCGACTTCGCGCGCGTCGCGCCGATCGCCAACGAGGATCTGGACCGCGAAACCGCGGACAAGACCTCGTCAGTGCATTTCCTGCGCTTCGAACTGACGCCCGAAATGTGCCAGGCCGTCAAGGCCGGCGCGGCGATCCGCGTCGGCATCGACCATCCGCACTATCAGGCCGAGACGACCCTCGCGCCCGCCACGCGCGACTCGCTGGCCGCCGACCTGGCCTGAAACGCCGGCGCCGCCGTCGGCGTAGAATGGCCGCCCACCCCCATGGAGCGGCCCCAAGTGAGCATCAGCCCAACACAGGATATCGTCGCCGACCTGCGCACCGGCCGGATGGTCATCCTCGTCGACGAGGAAGACCGCGAAAACGAGGGCGACCTCGTGCTCGCCGCCGAATACGCAACCCCCGAGGCGATCAATTTCATGATCACCCATGCGCGCGGACTGGTCTGCCTGACGCTGAACGAGGCGCGCTGCCGCCAGCTCGATCTGCCCCTGATGGTGCGCGACAACAGGACGCCGCACGGCACCGCATTCACCGTGTCGATCGAGGCCGCGGACGGCGTGACCACCGGCATTTCGGCCCACGATCGCGCCCGCACCGTGCGCGCCGCGGTCGCCCGCCACGCGCGGCCGTCCGACCTCGTCCAGCCCGGCCACATCTTTCCCCTGATGGCGCAGAAGGGCGGCGTGCTGGTGCGCGCCGGCCACACCGAGGCCGGCTGCGACCTCGCCCAGCTGGCCGGCTGCGAGCCCGCCGCGGTGATCTGCGAGATCATCAACGAGGACGGCTCGATGGCGCGCCTGCCCCAGCTGCTGGAGTTCGCGGCGAAGCACGGCCTGAAGATCGGCACGATCAGCGATCTGATCCACTATCGCGCGGAAAACGACAAGCTCATCGAGCTCGTCGCCGACAAGGAGGTGATCTGCGCGCAAGGCAGCTTCCGCCTGCGCGCCTTTGCCGACCAGACCAGCGGCGACGTCCACCTGACCCTGACCTGCGGCGAGATCCATCCCGCCACCGAAACCCTGGTGCGCGTGCACGAGCCGGTATCGGTGCTCGACTTCATCGACTGCGCCAGCACCCGCCACAGTTTCAGCGTCGATCGGGCCCTGCGGGCGGTCGCCCGGGCCGGCAACGGCGCGGTGGTGCTGCTGCACCGTCCGGAAGCCGGCAGCGATCTGCTCGACCTGCTGCGCGCCAACGCCCGCGCCGCGCGCAAATGGGATCCGCGCCTGTATGGCATCGGCGCCCAGATCCTGCGCGAGCTGGGCGTGGGCAAGATGCGCCTGCTCGCCAGTCCGCGCAAGTTGCCCAGCATGGCCGGCTTCGGCCTGGAAATCTGCGGCTATCTCTCTCCCGAGGAGGCGTCATGAGCTTTTCCCCGCCTGCGGAGCCCACGGCGCCGGCCGGCCGTTGCTTGGACCTGCGCGAGATCGAACCCCGCCTTGACGGCGCCGGCCTGAGGATCGGCATCGTCATGGCGCGCTTCAACCGGAGCGTCGGCGAAGGCCTGCTGTCGGGATGCTGCCACGAGCTGCGCCGCCTCGGCGTGGCCGATGTCACGCTCGCCAGCGTGCCCGGCGCGCTGGAAATCCCGCTCGCCGTGCAAACCATGGCGCAGTCGGGAAAATACGCCGCGCTGGTCGCGCTCGGCTGCGTGATCCGCGGCGAGACCTATCACTTCGAGATCGTCGCCAACGAATCGGCGCGCGGCATCACCGATGTCCAGCTGGCCACCGGCGTGCCCATCGCCAACGCCGTGCTGACGGTGGAAAACGACGATCAGGCCGAAGTCCGCATGACCCAGAAGGGTCTCGAGGCCGCGCAGTGCGCGGTCGAGATGGCGCATTTGCAACAGGCCCTGCGCAGGGCCGTCCCGTGAGCGCCGACCCCCGCCGCAAACCAACTCCTTTCAGCCCGCGCCACCGCGCGCGCGAGTTCGTCGTCCAGGGCCTCTACCAACACCTGGTCGGCGGCCAGAACGCCGCGGCGATCCTCGTCCAGGCCGAGTCCGTCGCCGGCTTCGACAAGGCCAACCGCGCCCTGTACGACGGCCTGCTGGCAGGCGTGCTGAACGACCTGCCCGCGCTGCAGGCGCTGCTCGAACCGCACATCGAGCGCCCCTGGGCCGAAATTTCGCCGATCGAGCGCGGCATCCTGCTGATCGCCGCCTGCGAACTGCGCGACCACCTCGGGACGCCGTGGCGCGTCATCATCAACGAGGCGATCGAGCTGACGAAATCCTACGGCGGCACGGACGGCCACAAGTTCGTCAATGGCGTGCTCGACAAACTGGCGCCCGCATTGCGCCCGGACGAAACGCGCTCGTAGCCTTTCCCAAATGCCGATCAAAACCGAAATTTTGCGTGGGGATTGCGGTGAAGAACTGCGGCACTACCCGGATAATTTTTTCGATCTGATCGTCACTTCGCCTCCCTACGCGGACCGCCGTCGGCACACTTATGGCGGTGTCAAACCCGAGGAGTATGTGGCCTGGTTTTTGAAGCGCTCGGCCGAGTTCCTTCGCGTCCTTAAACCGACAGGCTCTTTTGTCCTCAACATCAAGGAAAAGGCCGAAAACGGCGAACGTCACACCTATGTGATCGAATTGATTTTGGCCTTGCGTCAGCAGGGCTGGCTGTGGACAGAAGAATATATCTGGCACAAGCGTAACTGCTATCCGGGGAAATGGCCGAATCGCTTTCGCGACGCCTGGGAGCGTTGTCTGCATTTCACCAAGGCGCGCAAGTTCAAGATGAATCAGCAAGCCGTGATGGTTCCTATGGGCGATTGGGCCGATGCGCGCTTGAAGTCGTTAGGTAAAAATGACATGGTCCGCTTCGATTCGCAGGTGGGCAGCGGGTTTGGAAAGAACATTGCGAACTGGACGCAACGCACGATGGCGTATCCGACCAACGTCCTGCATCTCGCCACTGAGTGCGGCAACAAGAACCACAGTGCAGCATTTCCCCGTGCACTACCCGACTGGTTTATCCGACTGTTTACGGATGAGGGCGACTGGGTTCTCGATCCATTTGCAGGTTCGGGCACGACGCTTGAAGTCGCCAAGACGCTCGGCCGCAACGCCGTTGGAATTGATATCCTTATGGAATATTGCGAGATGGCGCGCGAAAACGTGCTCGGCAACCAGTACCAACTCTTGGAGGAACGTGCTCACTATGCCGTTACTAACCCAAAAGCAGCTGAACGAGTTCATCGAAAAAAACATTCCGAGCTTCCACCAAAAGCGTCTGGAAAGCCTCGCCGGGCTAAAGCTTGAAAAAATTCTCTGCCGGAAAAATCCCTATCTGTTCAAGGCCAAGCACATAGAAACAGCCGGGGAGTTGGTCAAGCAGTTGCTGGATGCGCATCTCTCCTCGCAAGAGGAGACCGTTTTCGGTGACTTTCTCGAAGCCTTGGCAATTTATGTTTGCCAGAAAACCCATGGCGGTCGTAAGTCGGCCACCGAAGGCGTCGATCTTGAATTCGATCGCGATGGTGTGCGCTATATCGTTTCCATCAAGTCCGGCCCAAACTGGGGGAACTCCAGTCAAATAAAGAAAATGCGCGATTACTTCCGTCAAGCGCGCAAGATTGTCGGCAATAAACAGCACCTCATCGCTGTTAACGGTTGCTGTTATGGGCGGGACAACAAACCGGATAAGGGTGATTATCAAAAGCTTTGCGGACAGCCCTTCTGGGCTCTGATTTCCGGCAATGATTCCATGTATCAGGACATCATCGAGCCGCTCGGCCATCGCGCCAAGGAAAGAAATGAGGAATTCGGCAAAGAGTACGCCAAGGTCGCAAACCTTTTCACTGCCGAATTCCTAAGGAATTACTGTTTAGACGATGGCGCAATCGACTGGGTGAAACTTGTTTCCTTCAACTCAGCGACAATCAAACCCAGGCAGACGAAGCAAGGTAAGAAGGCGTAGTGGCCATGCCGTCCGAATTCGCTCTGATCGACCGCTATTTCCGCCGGTCCGCGCGCCATGCCGTGCTGGGCGTCGGCGACGACGCCGCCATCGTGAAGCCGTCGCCCGGCTGCGAACTGGTGGTGTCGACCGACATGCTGGTGGAGGGCGCCCACTTCCTGCCCGATGCCGATCCCGAGAATCTCGGCTGGAAGACATTGGCGGTGAATGTCTCCGACATGGCGGCGATGGGCGCGCAGCCGCGCTGGGCGCTGCTGGCCGCCGCCCTGCCCGCGGCCGACGAGGACTGGATCGGGCCGTTCGCGACCGGCTTCTTCTCCTGCGCGGAACGCTTCAACATCGACGTCATCGGCGGCGACACCACGCGGGGGCCGCGCAATTTCTGCGTGACGATCTGCGGCGAGACTCGGTCCGGCCAGGCGCTGCTGCGCTCCGGAGCGCACCTGTACGAGGAAATCTGGATCTCGGGCATGCCCGGTCGCGCCGCCCTGGGGCTGGCCCACCTGCAAGGGCATCTCGCGCTGACCGAGCCGGCGCTTTCCGTCTGCCTCACCGCCCTGCATCGCCCCCAGCCGCGCGTGGAACTGGGCATCGCCCTGCGCGGCATCGCCTCGGCGGCGATCGATGTCTCCGACGGCCTGCTGGCCGACCTCGGCCATCTGCTCGAAGCCTCCAGCCTTGCGGCGACGCTGCGGCTTGACCTCCTGCCTGCGCCGGGTTTCGAGCGCGATGCCTACCTTTCCGGCGGCGACGACTACGAACTGATTTTCACCGCCCCCGCGCTCCATCACGGCGCCCTCGCGGAGCTTTCCGCCACGCTCGATCTGCCGCTGACCTGCATCGGCGTGACCGAGGCGGGGCCGGCCGGGCAGCTCGCCGTGCTCGACGCCGCAGGCCGCATCGTGGAAGTCGCGCGGCGCGGCTACGACCACTTCGCATGAAACTCAAGAAATCCCCGCCGCCGCCGCTTTCCTTCCTGTGGAGTCATCCGGCCCACCTGATCGCCTGCGGTTTCGGCAGCGGGCTCTCGCCCTGGGCTTCCGGGTCGGTCGGCACCTTGTTCGCCTGGGCGAGCTTTCCGTTGCTGGACATTCTGTTTCCTTTGGAAGCCACGCTCGCGGTGTTCCTGCTGCTGGCCTTCGTCCTGGGCGTCTCCGCCTGCCAGATCGCCGGCCGCAACCTCGGCGCCGCCGACCACGGCGCAATCGTCTGGGACGAGATCGTACCGTTCTGGATGATCCTGCTGATGACCCCGGATGCCCTGCTGTGGGAGCTGACCGCCTTTTTGCTGTTCCGCTTTTACGACACGATAAAGCCGCCGCCGGCGCGCTGGTTCGACACGCAGATGAAGAACGGGCTGGGCGTGATGATGGATGACCTGATCGCCGCCGGCTACACGATGTTCACCCTGGCGCTGTTGAAGGCCCTGATCGAGGAGCTGTCCTGATGGACGCCGATCTGGCCGCGCTCTCGGCAACGCTGGGGCGGGCCTGCGTCGAGCGCCGCCTCGTCCTCGCCACGGCGGAATCCTGCACCGGAGGATGGGTGGCGCAAGTGATCACTCACACCGCCGGGAGTTCGGCGTGGTTCGACCGGGGTTTCGTGACCTACAGCAACGCGGCGAAGGCGGAACTGCTGGGCGTGAGTTTCGAAACCATCGCGCGGCATGGCGCGGTGAGCGTCGAGACCGCTGCCGAGATGGCGCGCGGAGCGATCGCCCGTTCGCGTGCGCAGCTCGCCGTCGCAGTCACCGGCATCGCGGGGCCGACCGGCGGATCGCCGCAGAAGCCGGTCGGCACCGTCTGCTTTTCCTGGGGCTGCCGCGCCGGGACGCCGTCTTGCGAGCGCCGACTCTTTCCGGGCGATCGGGAAGACATCCGGCGTCAAGCCGTCCTTCACGCGCTTTCCGGCCTGCTGGAGCGCGCAAGAAACATGCCATAATCAAGCCCCCTGCGAAAGGAACATCATGGACGAAAACAAGGCAAAAGCGCTGCAGGCAGCGCTGGCGCAGATCGAGAAGCAGTTTGGCAAGGGCTCCATCATGAAGATGGGCGAGGGCCAGATCGAGAACGACCTGCAGGCGGTGTCGACCGGCTCGCTCGGCCTCGACATCGCGCTCGGCATCGGCGGCCTGCCGCGCGGCCGCGTGGTGGAAATCTACGGCCCGGAATCCTCCGGCAAGACGACGCTTTCCCTGTCGGTCGTGGCCGAAGTCCAGAAGCTCGGCGGCACCGCCGCCTACATCGACGCCGAAAACGCGCTCGATCCGGCCTATGCCGGCAAGCTCGGCGTGACCGTGCCCGACCTCTTGATCTCCCAGCCCGACACCGGCGAACAGGGTCTCGAAATCGCCGACATGCTGGTGCGCTCGGGCGGCGTCGACCTGATCGTCATCGACTCCGTCGCCGCGCTCACCCCCAAGGCCGAGATCGAAGGCGAGATGGGCGACCAGCTGCCCGGCCTGCAGGCGCGCCTGATGAGCCAGGCGCTCAGGAAGCTCACCAGCAACATCAAGCGCACCAACACATTGGTCATCTTCATCAACCAGATCCGCATGAAGATCGGCGTGATGTTCGGCAACCCCGAGACAACGACCGGCGGCAACGCACTGAAGTTCTACGCTTCGGTGCGCATGGACATCCGCCGCACCGGCGCGATCAAGAAGGGCGAGGAAGTGATCGGCAACGAGACCAAGGTCAAGGTCGTCAAGAACAAGGTGGCGCCGCCCTTCCGCGAGGCCCACTTCGACATCCTCTACGGGGAAGGCATTTCCCGCGAGGGCGAGATCATCGAACTGGGCGTCACCCACAAGTTCATCGACAAGTCCGGCGCCTGGTATGCCTACAACGGCGAGAAGATCGGCCAGGGCAAGGACAACGCGCGCGAATACCTGCGCGAGCATCCCGAGATCGCGCGCGAGATCGAGAACAAGATCCGCGTCGCGGTCGGCGTGGCGGCGCTCGCAGCGCCCGAGGGCGGTGAGTGATCTGACCCGGCGGGCGGTAAGTCTGCTGGCCCGGCGCGAATACAGCCGCGCCGAGCTGGCCAGAAAACTCGCGCCACTGGCTACCCCGGACGAGATCGAGACCGTGCTCGACGAACTGGCGCGCGCCGGCCTGCAATCGGATGCGCGTTTTGCCGAGAGCTATTTTCGCAGCCAGGCCGCCCGGCTCGGCGTCGCGCGCCTGCGTCAGACCCTGCGCCAGAAGGGCGTGGCGGCCGAGCTGATCGATGAGCGGATCGCCAGGCTGTCCAATGAGCTGCCCGACGAACTCGAACGCGCCCGCGCGGTGTGGCAGAAGAAGTTCGCGGCGGCGCCCGTCGACCGCGGCGACTGGGCACGGCAGGCGCGCTTTCTCCAGGGGCGCGGCTTCTCCGTCGAAGTCATCCGCAAGTTGCTGAAAGACCCCGAAGCATGATTCGCCTCTCGGCGCACAACCTGCACAAGAAATTTCGCGGCCGTGCGGTCGTCAAGGATGTCAGCCTGCATGTCGACGGCGGCGAGGTAGTGGGCCTGCTCGGGCCCAACGGCGCGGGCAAGACCACCTGCTTCTACATGATCGTCGGACTGATCGCCTCGGACGGCGGCGAGATTTTCATCGCCGCCGCGGGCCGGGAAACCCAGCTCACCCACCTGCCGATCCACAAGCGCGCACGCCTCGGTCTGTCGTATCTGCCGCAGGAAAACTCGGTGTTCCGCAAACTGACGGTGACCGAGAACATCCGCGCCGTGCTGGAACTGCAGGACTACGACGAGACGACGCTCGAAACCCGCCTCGACGAGCTGCTCGCCGAGCTGCACATCACCCATTTGCGCGAGCAGCCGGCCGCCGCGCTGTCCGGCGGCGAGCGGCGCCGCGTCGAGATCGCCCGCGCGCTGGCCACCCGGCCGCGCTTCATCCTGCTCGACGAGCCTTTCGCCGGGGTCGACCCGATCGCGGTGCTGGACATCCAGAAGATCATCCGCTTTCTCAAGGAGCGCGAGATCGGCGTGCTGATCACCGATCACAACGTGCGCGAAACCCTGGGCATCTGCGACCGCGCGACGATCATCAACGAGGGCGCCGTCCTCGCGGCTGGACATCCGGCCGAGATCATCGATAATGAAAGCGTGCGTCGCGTCTATCTCGGCGAACACTTCCGGATGTAGCTCACGCAGTGAAGCCCACCCTCCAGCTCCGGCTTTCCCAGCACCTGGCGCTCACGCCGCAATTGCAGCAGTCGATCCGCTTGTTGCAGCTGTCGTCGCTGGAACTGAACCAGGAAATCGAGCAGGCCCTGCAGGACAATCCCCTGCTCGAACGCGACGAACCGGGCGAAACCGCCGTCTTTTCCGGCGCCGGCGATGCGCTCGCGCATGTGAAGGGCGAAGACTCGCCCGCCGGCGCCGACGAGCGCACCGACGCAGCCGCCGACTGGCCGCGGGACGAGCTCGAATGGCCCGCTCAGGCCCGGGGGCCGCGCGATCCCAACGACGAAAGCGACGTCGATGCCGGCGAAATGCAGGCCGCCGGCATCTGCCTGCGCGATCATCTCATCGCCCAGCTCGCCTTGAGCCAGCTGTCCGGCCGACAGCGGCTGCGCGTCGCCTTTCTCGTCGAAGCGCTCGACGACGACGGCTATCTGGATCTGTCCCTCGAGGAACTCGCCGCCGCGATGCCCGCCGAACTGCTCGACGAGCCCGACGAGGCGTGCGCCGACCTGACGATCGCGCTCAGGCTGTTGCAGAGCCTCGATCCGCCGGGCGTCGGCGCGCGCGACCCGCGCGAATGCCTGCTGCTGCAACTGGCCAACCTGCCGGACTCCTGGATCAACGGACTCGCGCGCACCATCGTGCGCGATCATCTCGACCAGCTGGCGCAGCGCGACTATGTGCGCATCATGAAGAGTCTCGGTTGCGACGACGAGTCGCTGCGCGAGGCGCAGGAGCTGATCCGCTCGCTCAACCCGCGCCCCGGCGCGCCGTTCGCTCCGCTCGATACGCGCTACATCGTACCCGACGTCGTGGTGCGCAAGCTGCGCGGCCAATGGCTCGCCCAGCTCAACCAGGAAGCGATCCCGCGCCTGCGCATCAACCGCCTGTATGCCGACCTGCTGCGCCGCCAGCGCACCAACGGCGGCGGCAACCTCGCCGGCCAGCTGCAGGAGGCCAAGTGGTTGATCAAAAACGTGCAGCAGCGGTTCGACACCATCGCCCGCGTCGCCCAGGCGATCGTCGACCGCCAGCGCGCCTTCTTCGATCACGGCGAGGTGGCGATGCGGCCGCTGACGCTGCGCGAGATCGCCGCGACCGTCGATCTGCACGAATCGACCATCTCGCGCGTGACGACGCAGAAATACCTGGCCAGTCCGCGCGGCATCTTCGAGCTCAAATACTTTTTCGGCAGCCACGTCGCCACCGACACCGGCGGCGCGGCTTCCTCCACCGCGATCCGGGCGCTGATCCGGCAGCTCGTGGGGGCCGAGGACGGTCAAAAGCCGCTCTCCGACGCCCGCATCGCGGAAATTCTCGGCGCGCAGGGCATCGTCGTGGCGCGGCGCACCGTCGCCAAGTATCGCGAATCCCTGAACATCCCGCCGGTCAACCTGCGTAAAACCCTCTAAATGGAGACATCATGAACCTGAACATCACCGGACATCACATCGAAGTCACCCCGGCATTGCGCGACTATGTTTCGGGCAAGGTGGAGAAGGTCATCCGGCATTTCGACCACGTCACCAGCGTCCATGTGATCCTTTCGGTGGAGAAGCTCGTGCAGAAAGCCGAGATTACCCTGCACGTGAAGGGCAAGGACATCCACGCCGACTGCAGCGACACCGACCTCTATGCCGCCATCGACCTGCTGATCGGCAAACTCGATCGCCAGGTGATGAAACACAAGGGCAAGCATTTCGACCACGGCCACAGCCGTCCCACGGTTCAGTAGCGCCACGCAAAATCATTCCACCGCCGGGGGGCGAGGTATATACTTCGGCCCCTGTTCGCTTTCATCGCCGGGACAATCTACCCGCCGGCGGCGTGTTTTGGCTTTACAGGGCAAACGGGCGATCCCCTTCCTGAGATGAACCTGATAGCAAACCTTCTGTCCAGCGACGTCGTCGTCGGCCTGGATGCCAGCAGCAAGAAGCGCGTTTTTGAGCAAGCCGGCCTGCTTTTCGAAAATCGTCACGGCATTGCCCGCAGCACTGTTTACGACGCCCTCTTCGCCCGCGAGAAGATGGGCTCCACCGGTCTCGGCCTCGGCATCGCCATCCCGCACGGGCGCATCAAGGGACTCAAGCAGGCGCGCGGGGCGTTTTTCAGGCTGGCGACTCCCGTGCCCTTCGACGCTCCCGACGGTCAGGACGTCGATCTGGTCTTCGTCCTCCTCGTGCCGGAGGCCGCCAGCGAGCATCATCTGCAGCTGCTCTCCGAACTGGCCCAGATGTTCAGCGACAAGGCCTTCCGCGAGAAGCTCTCCGCCGCCCCCGATGCGGGTGCGACTCACGCGCTGTTCGCGCAGTGGCAATCCGACAGTTGATCGTCGCCCAGCTGTTCGAAAGGAATCGCGAACGGCTGCAGCTTTCCTGGATCGGCGGCACGCTCAACCGCCCGATCGCCGTCAACCGCGACGATGTCTCGCCGGCCGACCTGATCGGCCACCTCAACCTGATCCATCCGGAGCGCGTCCAGGTGCTCGGCTCGCCCGAGATCCTCTGGTACAAGCGCCATCTCGACGATCCCAAGGAGCACATCTTTCAGCAGGTGATCGATGCCCACCCGCCCGCGATCATCGTCGCCGACGACTGCGACATACTCGACGAGATCCGCCTGGCCTGCGAGGCCACCGACACCCCGTTGTTTTCCACGCCCCTGCCGACCGCGCAGGTGATCGATTCGCTTCGGGTCTATGTTTCGCGCCAGCTCGCCGAGACGGTAACGCTGCACGGCGTGTTCATGGACGTGCTCGGCATCGGCGTGCTGATCACCGGCGACTCGGGTGTCGGCAAGAGCGAGCTGGGTCTGGAACTGATCACGCGCGGCCACGGCCTGGTCGCCGACGACGTCGTCGAGGTCTCGCGCGTCGCGCCGGACGTGCTCGAAGGCCGCTGCCCGGAACTGCTCAAGGATTTCATCGAGGTGCGCGGCCTCGGTCTGCTCAACATCCGCACCATTTTCGGCGAAACCGCCTGCCGCCGCAAGATGCGTCTCAAGCTGATCGCCCACCTGCAGCGCCCCAATCCCGGTTACCACGACATGACGCGCCTGCCCCTCGACGCGCTGGCCGAAACCGTGCTGGGCGTGCCGATCCGCAAGGTCGTGCTGCCCGTCGCGGCCGGCCGCAACCTGGCGGTGCTGCTGGAGGCGGCGGTGCGTTCGACAATTTTGCTGCTGCGCGGCATCGACAGCATGGAGGAGTTTCTCCAGCGCCAGCAGCGCGCGCTCGAACAGGCGGACTTCAACTGAGGATCACCGGTTCGCCCGGCGCCTTGCGCTATGATGGTCGAACCCCATATTGCAGAGACCTGCAACCCGACGCTCACGACCATGGCCGGACTCGACCGCAAAACACCGATCCCCACCGAAATCAAGCTGCACCAGAAATCGCGCGAGATGGAGATCTCCTTCGCCGACGGCAGCAACTTCCGTCTTTCCTGCGAATTCCTGCGCGTTCATTCGCCCTCCGCCGAAGTGCGCGGCCACGGGCCCGGCCAGGAAACCCTGCAGACCGGCAAGCGCAATGTCGAAATCAAGGCCCTGGAGCCGGTCGGCAACTATGCCGTGCAGCCCTTCTTTTCCGACGGCCACGACACGGGCATTTATTCCTGGGACCTGCTTTATTCGCTGGGCAGGAATCGCGACACGCTCTGGGCCGACTATCTGGCCCGTCTCGCAGCGGCCGGCGCCAGCCGTGACATCGATTCGACCACCCTGCCACCCAAGACGGGGGCGAGCTGCGCCAAACATTGAGGGGCAACCGCATGGCGGACACCCATTTCGGCTTTGAAACCGTTCCTGAAGGCGAGAAGGCCGATCGGGTGCGCGGCGTGTTTTCTTCGGTCGCCGACAAGTATGACCTGATGAACGATCTGATGTCCGCCGGCCTGCACCGGCTCTGGAAGGTTTTCACTCTCCAGGTCGCCGCCGTCCGACCCGGCGAGAAGGTTCTGGACATCGCTGGCGGCACGGGCGATCTCGCCTCGGCTTTTCGCGAGCGGGTCGGCGCGGCCGGAGAAGTCTGGCTCACCGACATCAACAACGCGATGCTGACGCGCGGGCGCGACCGTCTGCTGGACGAGGGCCGCCTGGGCCCCGTAGCCCAGTGCGACGCCGAGAGGCTGCCATTCCCGAACGATCGCTTCGACGTCGTTGCCGTCGCCTTCGGCCTGCGCAACATGACCCATAAGGATGCCGCGCTGAAGGAGATGCGGCGCGTCCTGCGCCCCGGCGGACGCCTGCTGGTGCTCGAGTTTTCCAAGGTCTGGGAACCTCTCGCCCCCGCTTATGATTTCTATTCCTTCAAGGTGCTGCCCTGGCTGGGCCAGAAGGTGGTGGACGATCCCGACAGCTATCGCTACCTCGCCGAGTCGATCCGCATGCATCCCGATCAGGAAACCCTGAAGGGCTTGATGGAGGAGGCCGGCCTCGCCCGTGTCGAGTATTTCAATCTCACGGCCGGCGTGGTCGCCCTGCACCGCGGCTACAAGCTCTGATGGCGGACGCGGTTTTTCTCGCTGCCCTCAACCATTTGCTGGCACAGGCCGACTGGGCGCGCCTGCGCCTTCTTCCCTTCGCAGGCCGCCCGGTGCGCCTCGAAATGCCGCCCTTCGTTTTTTCCTTCATGATCGCCACCGACGGCCGGCTGCAGGATAACCCCGACCCCGCAACCGCAGACGTTGTCATCCGCCTGCCAGCGGACGCGGCCTTTCTCCTGCCTCTGGGTCAGGACCGGATGATGGCGCAGGCCACCGTCGCGGGCAACGCGGAATTCGCCACCGAACTGTCCTTCGTCCTGCGCCACCTGCGCTGGGACATCGAGGAGGACCTGTCGACAGTGATCGGCGACATCGCCGCCCACCGGATCATGCAGGGCGCGGGGACACTGGCCGACTGGCAGCGTCGGGCCGCGACCAACCTGGCCGGAAATGTGACCGAATACCTTACCCTCGAACGGCCGATGCTGGTTCCAACGGGCGAGCTGGAAACCTTGCGCGACTGCATTGCCCGGCTGAACGAGGGTCTGGACGACGCGGAAAGACGGCTCACCCGGCTCTGACTGCGCGGCCGACCGACCGCAGCAACCCCTACTTCCGGTCGTCGCAATCCTCGGTCAGCACCAGCAGGGCGGCGACTTCGTGGGTTTCGGGCATGGCCAGCGGCCGCGCGAAGCACCGCAGCCAGCGTGTCCCGCCTTTCGGCGGGGCCACCCCGATGCGCATCTGGACGCCCGAGGGATCGCTCGCCTCGCCCAGCATACGCATGAGCGGGTGGTCGGCGACCGGCAGGGCGACCCCCGCGGCATCGACCCAGAGCAGGTTCAATGCGTCGAAGCGCATGCCGCGCGGCATGGCTGCGCAAAACAGCTGTTCCGCCGCCTGGTTGGCGATCACCACCTGTCCCGCGGCATCGACCAGCACAATGGCGAAGGGCAACGCGGCGAAGACCGCGGTGAATCCGGCGGCAGTGCGGCGGCGTGCCGCCTCGGCTTCCATGAAAGCGGTGATGTCCTCCTTGACCGCCATGAAATGGGTGATCTTCCCTTTCGCGTCATGCACCGGCGATATCGACGCGCGCTCCCAATACAGGGAGCCGTCCTTGCGCCGGTTGTGGAAGACCCCGCGCCATTCCTTGCCCGTCTTGATCGTTTTCCAGAGACGTCGGTATTCCTCGGCCGAGGTTTCGCCCGACTTGAGCAGTCGGGGAGTCTGGCCCAGCGCCTCGTCCACCCGGTAACCGGTCGTCGCCACGAACTTCGGATTGGCATAGACGATCCTGCCGTCGGCATCGGTGACGATGATGGTCGCCGGACTCTGCTCCAGCGCATGCATCAGCAGGCGTTGGCGCTGGCTGGCGCTCGTGTATTTTTCCCGCGATAGCGAGGTCGCCACGCGCCGGGCGCTGTCCAGAGCACGGGCGCGCGCCTCGCTTTCCCGCAGCCAGGCGCGCAAGGTGTTGGTCGACACACTGAACTCGCGCGCGATTTCCAGCAGGGGCGCGTCGCCCGCGCGCATGCGGGCCACGGCCTGTTCCCTGGTTTCCTTGCTGTGGCGCATCGGCAGTCCGGCCTTCTCGTGTATCCGGCGGTTTAGCCGTCCCGCCGGCGCCGATTTTCTCCGGCGCCGTGCGACCTACTTGTGCCGCAACTTCTGGATCGACGCGAGCTGAGCGACCGCCTCGGCCAATTCGATCTGGGCGCGCGCGTAATCCAGTTCCGCACCCCTGTCGGCCATGGCTTCCTCGGCCTTCTTCTTGGCCTCCAGCGCCTTGGCTTCGTCGAGATCCTTGCCGCGGATCGCCGTGTCGGCCAGGACGGTGACCAGACTCGGCTGAACTTCGAGAATGCCCCCCGCGACGAAGATCAGTTCCTCCTGTTCCTGCTGTGGCGGCTTGATGCGCACCACACCCGGCTTGATGCGCGTGATCAGGGAAGCATGCCCCGGCAGGATGCCGAGCTCGCCGGCCTCGCCAGGGAGCACGACGAACTCCGCCAGGCCGGAGAAGATCTGCTCCTCCGCGCTGACGACGTCGACATGAACGGTCATTGCCATAACGGCTCCTTGGTTGTTGCAGCGCTCATTGCAGCGCTCATTGCAGCGTTTTGGCCTTCTCGAACACCTCCTCGATGCCGCCGACCATGTAGAAGGCCTGCTCGGGCAACGGGTCGCATTCGCCCTCAACGATCATGCGGAAGCCCTTGATGGTGTCCTTGAGGGTCACATATTTGCCTGCCGTGCCGGTGAATACCTCGGCCACGAAGAAGGGTTGCGACAGGAAGCGCTGGATCTTACGCGCGCGCGCGACCGTCAGTTTGTCCTCGGGAGAGAGCTCGTCCATGCCGAGAATCGCGATGATGTCGCGCAGTTCCTTGTAACGCTGCAAGGTGGCCTGCACGCGGCGGGTGGTCGAGTAGTGCTCCTCGCCGATGACGTTCGGGTCGACCTGGCGCGAGGTGGAGTCGAGCGGATCGACCGCGGGATAGATGCCCAGCGAGGCGATGTCGCGCGACAGCACGACGGTAGCGTCGAGGTGGCCGAAGGTGGTGGCCGGCGACGGGTCGGTCAGGTCGTCCGCCGGCACATACACGGCCTGGATCGAGGTGATCGAGCCGGTCTTGGTGGAGGTGATACGCTCCTGCAGGCGGCCCATTTCCTCGGCCAGCGTCGGCTGGTAGCCCACCGCCGAAGGCATGCGGCCCAGCAGCGCGGACACTTCGGTACCGGCCAGGGTATAACGGTAGATATTATCGACGAAGAAGAGGATGTCGCGGCCCTCGTCGCGGAAGGCTTCGGCCATGGTCAGGCCGGTCAGCGCGACGCGCAGGCGGTTGCCGGGCGGCTCGTTCATCTGGCCGAACACCATGCCCACCTTGTCGAGCACGTTGGACTCCTTCATCTCGTGATAGAAGTCGTTGCCCTCGCGGGTGCGCTCGCCGACGCCGGCGAACACCGACAGGCCGGAGTGCTGCTTGGCGATGTTGTTGATCAGCTCCATCATGTTCACGGTCTTGCCGACGCCGGCGCCGCCGAACAGGCCGATCTTGCCGCCCTTGGCGAACGGGCAGATCAGGTCGATGACCTTGATGCCGGTTTCGAGCAGTTCGACGGAGGGCGACAGATCGCGGAAGGCCGGGGCCTTCTGGTGGATGGCGCGCCGCACGTCGGTGCCGATCGGGCCAGCTTCGTCGATCGGGCGGCCCAGCACGTCCATGATGCGACCCAGAGTGGCGTGACCGACGGGCACGGAAATCGCCGCGCCGGTGTTGTTGACCTTCATGCCGCGCCGCAGACCGTCGGAGGAACCCATGGCGATGGTGCGCACCACGCCGTCGCCGAGCTGCTGCTGCACCTCGAAGGTCAGGCCTGCCTCGGCGCCCTGTTCGCTCGGGTCGATCATCAGGGCGTCGTAGACCCTGGGCATTTCTCCGCGGGGAAACTTGATGTCCACCACCGCGCCGATGCACTGAACGATATTTCCTTGACTCATGATTACCCCGCAATGGCGGCCGCGCCGCCGACAATTTCAGAAATCTCTTTGGTAATGGAGGCCTGACGGGCTTTGTTGTAGATCAGCTGCAGCTCCTTGATGACGACCCCCGCGTTGTCGGTCGCCGCCTTCATCGCCACCATGCGCGCCGACTGCTCCGAGGCCATGTTCTCGGCCACCGCCTGGTAGATCAGGGTCTCGACATAGCGCTGCATCAGGTCGTCGATGACGACGCGCGCCTCCGGCTCGTAGAGGTAGTCCCAGCTGCTTTTGGGCGTGCCGAGCCGCTCGCCGGTCAGGGGCAGCAGCTGCTCCATCACCGGTTCCTGGCGCATGGTGTTGATGAAGCGCGTGTAAGCGAGATAGACCATGTCGAGCTCCCCCGCCTGGAACGCGTCGATCATCACCTTCAGCGGCCCGAGCAGCTTCTCGAGGTGAGGCGTGTCGCCCAGATGAAGGACATGGGAGATAACATTGGCGCCGAGGCGCTGCATGAAGCCCAGGCCCTTGTTGCCGATGCAGGTGACGCGAATGTCATCGGCGCCCGCCGCCTCCCATTGGCGCATCGCGCTCAGCGCCTGCCGCAGCACGTTGGTGTTGAGACCGCCGCACAGACCCTTGTCGGTGGTCACCACCACCACGCCGACCCGCTTGGGCGCGCCTTCGGTTTTCGCCCTGGCCAGAAACGGATGGCGGTACTCGGTGATGTTGGCCGCCGAGAGGTGCGCCGCAAGGGTTCGAATCTTCTCGCCATAGGGGCGCGCGGTGCGCATCCGTTCCTGCGCCTTGCGCATCTTGGATGCGGCCACCATCTCCATGGCCTTGGTGATCTTGCGGGTGTTCTGGACCGACTTGATCTTGGTGCGTATTTCCTTGCCGCCTGCCATGTCGCTCTTCTCCTCGTCGCTCAGGCTCCGCTCACGCCCAGGTCTTCTTGAACGCGGCGACGGCTTCCGCCAGTTCGACCTCGCCCTCCTTGTCCAGCTCCTTGGTCGCCTCGATCCGCTCCATCAAGGCGGCGTGCTTCTGGCGCATGAACTGGTGCAGGGCGGTTTCGAACGGCAGGATCTTCGCGCTGTCGATGTCGTCGAAGTGGCCCTGGTTCACCGCGTAGAGCGACACGGCCATTTCCGCCACCTGGAGCGGAGAGTACTGCGGCTGCTTCATCAGTTCGGTGACGCGGCGGCCGCGTTCGAGCTGCTTGCGCGTCGCGTCATCGAGATCCGAGGCGAACTGGGCGAAGGCCGCGAGTTCGCGGAACTGCGCCAGCGCGAGACGCACACCGCCGCCGAGCTTCTTGATGATCTTGGTCTGAGCGGCGCCGCCGACGCGCGACACCGAGATGCCGGCGTTGATGGCGGGACGGATGCCGGCGTTGAACAGGTCGGTCTCGAGGAAGATCTGGCCGTCGGTAATCGAGATCACGTTGGTCGGCACGAACGCGGACACATCGCCGGCCTGCGTTTCGATCACCGGCAGCGCGGTCAGCGAGCCGGTCTTGCCCTTCACTGCGCCGTTGGTGTGGCGCTCGACCCAGGCTTCCGAGACGCGCGCGGCGCGTTCAAGCAGGCGGGAATGGAGGTAGAACACGTCGCCCGGGTAGGCTTCGCGGCCCGGCGGACGGCGCAGCAGCAGGGAAATCTGGCGGTAGGCCCAGGCCTGCTTGGTCAGGTCGTCGTAGATGATCAGGGCGTCCTGGCCATTGTCGCGGAAATATTCGCCCATCGTGCAGCCGGAGTAGGGCGCGATGAACTGCATCGCGGCGGATTCTGAGGCGGTCGCGGCGACGACGATGGTGTAGGCCATCGCACCGGACTCCTCGAGCTTGCGCACCACATTCATCACCGTCGAGGCTTTCTGGCCGACGGCGACATAGATGCAGATCAGGTCCTTGCCCTTCTGGTTGATGATCGTGTCGATCGCCACGGCGGTCTTGCCGGTCTGGCGGTCGCCGATGATCAGCTCGCGCTGGCCGCGCCCGATCGGCACCATCGAGTCGACCGACTTCAGGCCGGTCTGCACCGGCTGCGACACCGACTTGCGCCAGATCACGCCCGGCGCGACCTTCTCGATCTTGTCGGTTGCCTTGGCGTCGATCGGGCCCTTGCCGTCGATCGGCTCGCCCAGGGAGTTGACGACGCGCCCGATCAGCTCCGTGCCGATCGGCACCTCGAGAATCCGGCCGGTGCAGCGCACGGTATCGCCTTCGGTGATGTGCTCGTATTCGCCGAGCACCACGGCGCCGACCGAGTCGCGCTCGAGGTTGAGCGCCAGGCCGAAGGTGTTGCCGGGAAACTCGAGCATTTCGCCCTGCATCACGTCGGCCAGACCGTGGATGCGGCAGATGCCGTCGGTTACCGTCACCACCGTGCCTTCGTTGCGGTCGGTCGGTGCGATCTGCATGCCCTGGATCCGGCTTTTGATCAGGTCGCTGATTTCGGAGGGATTGAGATTCATGGAAATAAACTCCTGGTTCCTAGTTCTTGAGCGAAACGGCCATGGCGTCGAGCTTGCCGCTGACGGAAGCGTCGATGACCTGATCGCCCAGGGCGATGCGCACGCCGCCGATCAGTTCCGGCGCGAGCCTGACGGTCGCCTTCACCTTGCCGCCAAACTTGCGCTCCAGGCTGCCTACCAGCGCCGCCAGTTGCGCATCGTCGATCGGGAAGGCGGAGCTCACCACCGCTTCGCGCGTCCCTTCCCGGGTGTTCTTCAGGCTCATGAAGATGCGGCTGATTTCAGGCAGCACGCCGAGACGCCGGCTCTCGACGAGAACCCTGGCGAAATTGCGCTGGCGCGCGCTCAGGTCGCCCGCCACGCCCAGAAAAAGTCCGGCAAGCGCCTCCTGCGACACGCGCGGATCGGCAATGCACTCGACCATGCGCGCGTCGCTTGCGGCCAGCGCCATGCGCTCGAGCGCGGACTGCCAGTCCGACAGTCCGCCTTCCTCCTGCGCCAGGGCGAAAGCCGCTTCCGCGTAAGGACGGGCGACGGTGAGGTTTTCCGCCATGACTCAGAGCTCGGCCTTGAGCCGATCGAGCAGGTCGGCATGCGCCCTGGCGTCGATCTCGCGGCGCAGGATCTTCTCTGCGCCGGCGACCGCGAGCAGGGCGACCTGGTCGCGCAGGGTTTCCTTGGCGCGCTGGGCCGCCACGGCGGCCTCGCCTTCCGCCGCCACCCGGGCGGCGGCGACGATGCGCGCAGCTTCGGCGCGGGCGGCATCGAGGATTTGCGCGCTTTGCTGCTCGGCGCCGGCCTTGAACTCGTTGGCGGTTTCGCGTGCCTTGCGCAGCTCGTCGATGGCGCGGCGCTCCGCCAGCGCCAGATCGGTTTTCGCCTTGTCCGCCGCCGCCAGACCGTCGGCAATTTTCGCCGCGCGCTCGTCGAGCGCCTTCATGATGGGCGGCCACACGAATCTCATCGTGAACCACGCCAGTATGAAGAACACGACCACCTGCGCGAATAGCGTTGCGTTCAGATTCACGGTGTTCGCTCCTTGGGATGCGCAGGGGCGCCGCTCAGTTGACGAACGGGTTTGCGGTGGTGTACCAGAGCGCGATGCCGGTGCCGATGATGAACGCGGCGTCGATCAGGCCGACCAACAGGAACATCTTGGTTTGCAGGGTGTTCATCAGCTCGGGCTGGCGCGCCGACGCCTCGAGGAAGCGACCGCCCATGATGCCGATGCCGATACATGCGCCCGCAGCGCCCAGACCGATGATCAGGCCGGCGGCCAGCGCGACGAAACCAACGACGTTGCCTTCCATGACGACTCCTTGTGATGAAAAAAGTGTTGAAACGAACCTAGAACAGGGCCTTAGTGACTTTCATGCGCCTGGCCGACATAAACCAGCGTCAGCATCATGAAGATGAAAGCCTGCAACGTGATGATCAGAATGTGGAATATCGCCCAGAGGGTCCCGGCGATGACATGGCCGACCCAGAGCATGGCACCGCCAAGGGACCATGACCATGCCGCCCCCATCAGCGCGATGAGGATGAAGATCAGCTCGCCGGCATACATGTTGCCGAACAGACGCATGCCGTGGGAAACCGTCTTGGCGATGAACTCGATGATCTGCATCGCGAAATTGATCGGCCAGAGCAGGAAGTGATTGCCGAAGGGCGCGGTGAACATCTCGTGCATCCACCCGCCGAAGCCCTTGATCTTGACGTTGTAGTAGAGACACATCAGCAGGACGGAAAGCGACATGCCGATCGTGATGTTGATGTCCGCGGTCGCCACCACGCGCATGTAGGCATCGTGCGGATCGTGACCGGCCACGGCGTAGGCGCCGGCCCACAGGCGCGGCAACAGATCGACCGGGATCAGGTCCATGAAGTTCATCAGGAAGATCCAGACGAACACCGTGAGGGCCAACGGCGCGACGAACTTGCGCGAATGCGCGGAATGGACGATGCCTTTCGCCTGGTCGGCGACCATCTCGACCAGCAACTCGACCGCAGCCTGGAAGCGCCCCGGCACGCCCGCCGTGGCCCTTCTGGCCGCCCACGCCAGGACGAACACGGCCAGCAGGCCGAGGGCGATCGAATAGAAGAGGGAATCGAGGTGAAAGACCGTCCAGTCGACCAGGGCGGTCTGCTTGGTGTTGGTCAGGTGGGTCAGGTGATGAACGACGTACTCTGACGCTGTGGGAGCTTGCTCTGCGGCCATGTTAAGTCTTCACGAGTAAGGCAAGAGTATTTACCAGCAGCACGACAAACAACCCGGCGATCACCGCCGGCCACGAAACCACGAACAGCTGCGGCAGGATCGACAACAGCGCGAGGACGGCGCACAACTTGACGGCTGCGCCGATCATGAATCCGACCGCACCCACCCGCCGGCCTCCGCTTGCGATCCGCAGGCGCACGACGAACAACAAATTGGGGATAAAGTACGCACCGCCGCCGATCAGAACCGAGCGCGCGTATACCATCCCTCCCAGCATTCCCGCGATGGCCGCAGCCACGAGGATCGTTGCCGCCTGAATCAGGAGCACGTTACGCATTTTGCCCCCGCTTCCGGCTGCACTGCTGCTTTTGCTTTGTCATGCCGGCGCCCATGTTACTTCAGCAGCCCGGATTGCGTCCCAAATTTTCGGCGCAGTCTAGGGCGCTTTGCCGCTCGGGTCTAATCAATCTATTCCCTCTTTGCATTACCGCGCTCTATCTGGCCGCCGGAAAATTTTGGCGCCGCGCGCGTTCAGCCCTGCAGGCGCCTGAGAACGCCGTCCAGCTGGTCCAGGCTGCCGAAACGGATGGTGACGGCGCCGCTGCCCTTGCGGTTGGCGCGGATGCTCACCGTCGCTCCCAGCGCATCCGCCAGTTCCTCCTCGATGCGCACCAGGTCACGCGGCTTTTCGGCCGCCGCTTTGTGCGGCGCGGTGCGCAGCTCGCGCGCCACGCGGCGCTCGGTTTCGCGCACCGACCAGCCCTTGTCGGCGACTTCGGCCGCCAGGCGGCCCTGTTCGTTCTTGGGCGCGGCGAGGATCGCGCGCGCATGGCCCATCTCGATATCGCCCGCCATCAGCAGATCCTGCGCCGGCTTGGCCAGCTGCAGCAGGCGCAGCAGATTGGTCGCCGCCGAACGCGAGCGGCCGACGGCGTCGGCCGCCTGCTGGTGCGTCATGGCAAACTCGTCGATGAGACGCTGCAAGCCGGCGGCCTCCTCGAGCGGATTGAGGTCCTCGCGCTGAATGTTCTCGATCAGCGACATGGCCAGCGCGGCTTCGTCGGGAATCTCGCGCACCATTACCGGCACCTCGGTCAGGCCGGCGATCTGCGCGGCGCGCCAGCGCCGTTCGCCGGCGATGATCTCGAAGCGGCCGCTCTCGAGCGGTCGCGCCGAAATCGGCTGGATCAGCCCCTGGGCCTTGATCGAGGCGGCCAGGTCTTCCAGCGCGCCCGGGTCCATGCGCGTGCGCGGCTGATACTTGCCCGGCTGCAGGCTGCCGATCGGCAGGGTCTCCTGGCGCAGGCCGCCCGCATCGATGACTTCGTCGTTGCCGGCGAGCAGTGCGTCCAATCCGCGGCCGAGCCCCTTCTTGCGCTGTGTCATGCTTGTCGCTCCTTTTCCCAGACGCCCACCCGCTCGATCATTTCGTGCGCGAAGATCAGATAGGCCTGCGCGCCCTTGGCGCTCTTGTCGAACAGCACGCCCGGCACGCCGTAACTGGGCGCCTCGGCGAGCCGGACGTTGCGCGGCACCAGCGTCTTGAACACCTTGTCGCCGAAGTGTTCTTCCAACTGGCGCGAGACCTGGTTCGCCAGCGTCGAACGGGGATCGAACATCACGCGCAGCAGGCCGATGATGCGCAGGTCGCGGTTGAGGTTCTTGTGCACCTGCTTGATGGTGTTGACCAGATCGGACAGGCCCTCGAGGGCATAGTATTCGCATTGCATCGGGATGATCACGCCATGCGCGGCACACAGGCCGTTGAGCGTCAGCAGCGACAGCGACGGCGGGCAGTCGACCAGGACGAAGTCGTATTCGTCCGCATGCTGCGCGATGGCCAGGCGCAGGCGCTGCTCGCGGCGATCCAGATCGACCAGCTCGACCTCGGCCCCGGCCAGTTCGCGGTTCGCCGGCAACACGGCGTAATTGCCGCTCGGCGAGGTGACGCGCACTTCGGCGAGCGTGGCGAGGCCCAGCAGCATGTGATAAACCGAGACGCGCAGCCTGCGCTTGTCGATGCCGCTGCCCATGGTCGCGTTGCCCTGCGGGTCGAGGTCCACCAGCAGGGTGCGCTGGCCGGCCTGCGCCAGTCCCGCGGCCAGATTGACCGCGGTCGTGGTCTTGCCCACGCCGCCCTTCTGATTGGCAATCACGAAGATGTGCATGCTCTGACTCTTTCCAGTTGCAGCAGGCAGCGCTGCGCCCCGAGGCCGGGAACCCGCAATCCATGACATGCCGCCACGCTCCAGCCGGCGGGCAGGACGGCGACTTCGGCGGCAGGATACCCGCCTTTCATGGCCCAGAGGCAATCGGCCAAGTGTCCCGCATGCTTGACGAAGTCCGCCAGGCTGGCGAAAGCGCGCGCAATGACTGCGTCAAATCTCTCCTTTAAATCTTCCACGCGACCGCAGTGAATGCTCACATTGGCCAAGCCCAGCGCAATTTTCGCCTGGCGCTGGAACGCCGCTTTTTTCTCGACCGCCTCCACCGACGTCACGCTCCAGTCGGGACAGGCAATGGCCAACACCAGACCGGGCAGGCCGGCGCCGCTGCCGACATCGGCGAGCGCGTACTGCCGTCCTGCCGGAACCGACTTTTGCAGAATCGGCAGCACGGCCAGCGCGTCGAGCAGATGATGGGTGATCATCTCTTCCGGATCGCGGATCGAAGTCAGGTTGTACACCCTGTTCCATTTCGCCAGCAGCGCCAGATAGGCCGCCAGCTTGTCGGCGGCGCCCAACGGCAAGGTCAAGCCCAATGCGGCGATTCCCTCTGCGAGCTTCATCCGCGCAGTTTCTTGAGATGGACGAGCAGCACGGCAATCGCGGCCGGGGTGACGCCCTGGATGCGGCTGGCCTGACCGACGGTCTGCGGCCGGTGCTGGGCGAGGCGCTGGCGCACTTCAAACGACAGTCCGTTGAGTGCCGCATAATCCAGATCGGCGGGAATCGGCGTGCCTTCCTGTTGCGCCATCCTGGCCACGTCCTCCTTCTGGCGCTCGATGTAGCCGTGGTACTTGGCCTGGATCTCGACCTGTTCGACGACATCGGCACTCGCGCCGGGTTCGCCCGCGCCGGGCAGACTCATCAGGTTTTGGTAGCTCACCTCGGGCCGCCGCAGCAGGTCGAACAGCGAATATTCCCGCTCGATGGGCTTGCCCAGCACCCTTTCCACCGCGTGCAGCGCCACGACCTGCGGATTGATCCAGACGCCCTTGAGGCGTTCGATCTCGGCGGCAATGGCATCCCGTTTCCGATTGAAGGCATCCCAGCGCAGATCATCGACCAGCCCGAGCCGGCGCCCCGCCTCGGTCAGCCGCAGGTCGGCGTTGTCCTCGCGCAGGCTCAGGCGGTATTCGGCGCGGCTGGTGAACATGCGGTAGGGCTCGCTCACGCCGCGGGTGATCAGGTCGTCGACCAGCACGCCGAGGTAGGCTTCGTCGCGGCGCGGCCACCAGCCTGCTTCGCCGCGCGCCTGGCGGGCCGCGTTGAGCCCCGCGAGCAGGCCCTGCGCGGCGGCTTCCTCGTAGCCGGTGGTGCCGTTGATCTGGCCGGCGAAGAACAGACCGCCGATGGCCTGGGTCTCCAGCGTCGCCTTGAGGGCGCGCGGATCGAAGTAGTCGTATTCGATCGCGTAGCCCGGCCGCGTGATATGGCAATGTTCCAGGCCGCGGATCGAATGCACGAGCGCCAGCTGCACGTCGAAGGGCAGGCTGGTCGAGATGCCCTGCGGGTAGTACTCGTGCGTGTCCAGCCCCTCGGGCTCGAGGAAGACCTGATGGCTGTCCTTGCCGGCGAAGCGGTGGATCTTGTCCTCGATCGACGGGCAGTAGCGCGGGCCGACACCCTCGATCACGCCGGTGAACATCGGCGAGCGGCCGAGCCCGCCGCGGATGATGTCGTGGGTGCGCGGGTTGGTATGGGTGATCCAGCAGGGAATCTGGCGCGGGTGCTGTGCCGGCTTGCCGAGGAAGGAAAACACCGGCGCCGGCGTGTCCCCCGGCTGCTCCTGCAGCACCGCGAAGTCGATGGTCTTGCCGTCGAGGCGGGGCGGCGTGCCGGTCTTCAGGCGCCCCGCCGGCAGCTGCAGTTCGCGCAGGCGTGCCGCCAGCGACAGGGAAGGCGGATCGCCGAAGCGGCCGGCCCGGTAGTTGTCCAGGCCGACATGCACGAGCCCATTGAGGAAGGTGCCGGCCGTCAGGACCACCGTCGCCGCTTCGAAACGCACGCCGAGCCGGGTCACCACGCCGGTGACGCGATCGCCGGCCACGCTGATGTCGTCGGCCGCCTGCTGGAAGATCGCCAGCTTGGGCTGGTTTTCCAGCCGGCTGCGGATCGCCTGGCGATAGAGGGAGCGGTCGGCCTGGGCGCGAGTAGCGCGCACTGCCGGGCCCTTCGAGGCGTTGAGGATGCGAAACTGGATGCCGGCCGCGTCGGTCGCCGCCGCCATCGCGCCGCCCAGGGCATCCACCTCCTTGACCAGATGGCCCTTGCCGATGCCGCCGATCGACGGATTGCAGGACATCGCGCCGAGCGTCTCGATGTTGTGCGTCAGCAGCAGGGTCTGTGCGCCCATGCGCGCCGCCGCCAATGCGGCCTCGGTGCCGGCATGGCCGCCGCCGATCACGATGACATCGAACCTTTGGGGATAACGCATGGGAAAAAGTCGGCGCGGGCGAGACGGCAACAAGACCGGGGAGGCCGCGAATGATACCCCTCGTGAAGCGCCCGGTGTTTCACGTGAAACAGGACATGGCGCGGTTTCACGTGAAACACGGTTGCGTCCGGCAACCAACGTGTCCCGGCCTATCTTGACAATCAGCAGCGCGCCGCTACGCCAGCGCCGTGTTCAGGACGTGGCCAGCATGCGTTCGAGCGCGATCTTAGCGAGCCGCGCCTCGTGCTGAGGCACCATGATCCGATTGACGACGTTGCCGGCGGCGAGGTTTTCCAGCGTCCAGGCGAGGTGCTGCGGATCGATGCGCTGCATGGTCGAGCACATGCAGATCGTGTCGGCCATGAACTGCACGACCTTGCCTTCCGGCTTGACCTCGCCGGCGAGGCGCTCGACGAGGTTGAGTTCGGTGCCGACCAGCCAGCGCGTGCCGGGCGCGGATTCCTTGACGACGCGGATGATGGTTTCGGTCGAGCCGACCGCATCCGATTGCGCGCAGACCTCGAAGTTGCATTCCGGGTGGGAGATGACCTTGCCCGCGGGATATTTTTCGCGGAAGCGGGCGATCTGGCCGGGGTTGAACATCTGGTGCACGGAACAGTAGCCGTGCCAGAGGATGATCTTCGCGGCGCGGATCTGCTGCGGCGTGAGCCCGCCCAGTTCGAGATCGGGATTCCAGATGACCATGCGTTCCATCGGAATGCCCATCTTGTAACCGCTCCAGCGGCCGAGGTGCTGGTCGGGGAAGAACAGCACCTTGTCGCGCCGCGCGAACGACCACTCGAGGATCTTCGGTGCGTTCGACGAGGTGCAGACGATGCCGCCGTGCGCGCCGCAGAAGGCCTTGAGGTCGGCGGCGGAGTTGATGTAGGTGACCGGCGTGACCTGCTCGTCGGGGTTCAGCACGGTGGCCAGTTCGCGCCAGCAGCGCTCGACCTTGGCCAGGTTGGCCATGTCGGCCATCGAGCAGCCGGCGGCGAGGTCGGGCAGGATGGCGATCTGTTCCGGGCGCGAGAGGATGTCGGCCACCTCGGCCATGAAATGCACGCCGCAGAAGACGATGACCTCGGCGTCCGACTGCGATGCCAGGCGAGACAGCTTGAGCGAGTCGCCGGTGAGGTCGGCATGCTTGAAAACGTCGGCGCGCTGGTAATGATGGCAGAGGATGACGGCGCGCCGGCCGAGCTGCGCGCGGGCGGCGGCAATGCGCGCCTGGGCGTCCGGGTCGGAGAGCGCATTGAAGGCGTCGAAAGGAAGCGGGACGTCGAACATGATGGGAGCCGGAATCCGGGGTAGGCGAGTATAAGACAATGTTCGTCGACGTCCCGGATTCGTGCGCGCACCGTATCGGTGCCGCCGCACTCCCATAACGCATCATCATGGTGCGCTGCCTGCGCCGTTCGTGGCGATTGGCCTATGGCACAATGATCGCCTCCCGGAGACGGCAAGAGCCGCGGCGAGCTTTTCCGGGTGAACCGTCTCATCGCAAAACGATTGGCACGCTAACTGCTAGTTTTCTTCCTCAGTCGGCCGGAAGGCCGCCCCAATTTCAGATCACCGACCAGGAGTACAGCTCATGATGCCTCAAGACGTAATGAAGATAATTCAGGAAAAGGAAGTGAAGTTCGTCGACTTCCGTTTCACCGACATTCGCGGCAAGGAACAGCATGTCGGTGTTCCTGTCGCCGCCTTCGGTCTCGACAAGTTCGAGGACGGCCACGCCTTCGACGGTTCGTCGATCGCGGGCTGGAAGGGCATCCAGGCCTCGGACATGCAGCTGATGCCCGACCCGGCCACCGCCTTCATCGATCCTTTCATGGACGAGACCACGCTGATCCTGTCCTGCGACGTGGTCGAGCCGACCGACGGCAAGGGCTACGACCGCGACCCGCGTTCGATCGCCAAGCGCGCCGAGGCCTATCTGAAGAGTTCCGGCCTGGGCGACACCGCCTATTTCGGGCCCGAGCCCGAGTTCTTCATCTTCGACAGCGTCGAGTGGAAGATCGACATGTCCGGCTCCTACTGCAAGGTGTTTTCCGAAGAGGCCGCCTGGGCCACCGCCGAGAAGTTCGAGGGCGGCAACACCGGCCACCGGCCGATGGTCAAGGGCGGCTACTTCCCCGTGCCCCCGGTCGACAGCCTGAACGACATCCGCGCCGCCATGTGTCTGGCGCTGGAAGACTGCGGCGTGCCGGTCGAAGTGCATCACCACGAAGTCGCCACCGCCGGCCAGTGCGAGATCGGCACCAGGTTTTCCACCCTGGTGCAGCGCGCCGACTGGACGCAGATCCTCAAATACATCGTCCATAACGTCGCCCACTCCTACGGCAAGACGGCGACCTTCATGCCCAAGCCCATCGTCGGCGACAACGGCTCGGGCATGCACGTGCATCAGTCGATCTGGAAGGACGGCAAGAACCTGTTCGCCGGCAACGGTTATGCGGGGCTGTCCGAGTTTGCGCTCCACTACATCGGCGGCATCATCAAGCACGCCCGTGCGCTGAACGCCATCACCAACCCCGGCACCAATAGCTACAAGCGACTGGTGCCGGGCTTCGAGGCGCCCGTCAAGCTGGCCTACTCGGCCCGCAACCGCTCGGCGTCGATCCGCATCCCCTTCGTGCATTCCGACAAGGCGCGCCGCATCGAGACCCGCTTCCCGGATCCGACCGCGAACCCCTATCTGGCCTTTGCGGCGCTGATGATGGCCGGTCTGGACGGCGTGCAGAACAAGATTCATCCGGGCGACCCGGCCGACAAGAACCTCTACGATCTGCCGCCGGAAGAGGACGCGAAGATTCCGACGGTCTGCTCCTCGCTCGATCAGGCGCTCGACTATCTGGACAAGGATCGCGAGTTCCTCACCCGCGGCGGCGTGTTCTCCAACGAGTTCATCGACGCCTTCATCGAGCTCAAGATGGAAGAGGTGACCAAGTTCCGCATGACCACCCACCCGGTCGAATACGACCTCTATTTTTCGTTGTAAACCCCCGCGCGGCCACCGCGTTAAGAAAGGACGGGCTTGCCCGTCCTTCTTTTTTGCGCCCCCGGCCGACCTGGCTTACACTGCCGCCATGACAACGCTCCGGTTCTTCCTTCCAGCCGTACTGATCCTGCCGTTGGGAGTGTCGGCCAACACCCTCTACAAATGCCAGGGGCCGGACGGTCGCGTGACCTACACCAACCAGAAACTGCTGCAGCAGCACTGCGAGATCATCGCCCAGGACAGGCCGGTCTCCACCTTTACCCCCCCGCAGGCGCAAAGGCCGCGGCAGGCGACGCCGGCCGACTTTCCGCGCGTCAATGACGAGCAGCAAAAAGCGCGCGACAATGATCGCCGCGCGATTCTGGAGAAGGAGCTGGCTGTCGAGCAGAGAAATCTCGCCAATGCCCGGAAGGAGCTCGCCGAGCAGGAGAACATCGTCCTGCCCGAGGAGCGCGTGGTTGGCGGCGGCATCAATCTCGCCAAGCGCGAGGCGCGCATCCAGACCCATCGCGACAAGATGCAATTGCACGAGCGCAATATCGAAGCGATTCGCAGGGAACTGGCGAAGCTGAAGTAACTGGCGCGTTTCTTGCTGTCATACACGCCATGACAAACCGGATCGCCGCGAAACATCCGTCCGCCGTCCTGGCCGGCCTCGATCTGCTCTCGTTCGCGGTTCTCCTGCTGGATGAGCAACTGCGCATCCGCTACTGCAACCCGGCCGCGGAAAACCTGTTCGCGGTCAGCCAGCGCGTCAGTCACGGCCTGCCGGTCGCCCATCTGCTCGGCGCGCCGGCCGTCCTGATGGCCGCCGTGGAAAATGCGCTGACGCACAACTGGAGCTACACCGGGCACGATTTCGTGGTCGCGCGGGAAGGGGCCCGGCCGATCCATCTCGATTGCACCGTCACCCCGGTGGAAATCCCCCAGGGGCGCCTGCTGCTCGAATTCCGCCCCATCGACCAGCAGCTCAAGGCGGCACGCGAAGAGCGCGAAGCCGTGCAGCAGCGCGCCAATCAGGAACTGATCCGCAATCTCGCCCACGAAATCAAGAACCCGCTCGGCGGCATCCGCGGTTCGGCCCAGCTGCTCGACAGGGAGCTGGGGCGCATGGATGACGGCGGCGAACTGCGCGAATACACCCAGGTCATCATCGGCGAGACCGACCGCCTGCAGGACCTGATGCACCGCCTGCTGTCGTCCCATCGCGCCATGCAGCCGGCGCAGATCGGCATCCACGAGATCCTCGAGCGCGTGCGCCGGCTGATCCATGCCGAATTCCCCGGCGTGCGCGTCAGGCGCGACTACGATACCTCGCTGCCGGATATCACCGGCGACCGCGAGCAGCTGATCCAGGCCATTCTCAACATCGTGCGCAATGCCGCCCAGGCAATGGTGGGCGACGGCGAGATCGTCATGCGGACGCGCGCCTTGCGCCAGGTGACGCTGGCGAAGAAACGCTACCGGCTGGCACTGGAATTGCAGATCATCGACAACGGTCCGGGCATTCCCGCCGAGATTCGCGATCGCATCTTCTATCCGCTGGTGTCCGGGCGCGCGGGCGGCACCGGGCTGGGGCTGGCGCTGGCGCAAGGCATCCTCCAGCAGCACCACGGCAGCATCGACGCCGAATCCCTGCCCGGCCGAACCTGCTTCACGCTGCGCCTGCCGCTGCAAAACGGAGACAAGACGAAGAAATGAACGGCTCGAACGACATGGTCTGGATCATCGACGACGACCGCTCGATCCGCTGGGTGCTGGAAAAGGCGCTGGGGCGCGAAGGCATCGCCAGCGCGAGCTTCGGTTCCGCCGACGAGGCGCTGGCAAAACTTGGCACGGGCGCGGCGCCGCGCGTGCTGATCTCGGACATCCGCATGCCCGGCGCGAGCGGCCTCGACCTGCTCAGGCAGATCCGGCAGGAGCTTCCCGACCTGCCGGTGATCGTCATGACCGCCTATTCGGATCTCGACTCGGCGGTCGCCGCCTTTCAGGGCGGCGCTTTCGAATACCTGCCCAAGCCTTTCGACGTCGATCAGGCCGTCGCACTGGTACGGCGTGCGCTGGAACAGGCCGCGCCTAAAATTGGTGCATCGCCCGCCGAGGCGCTGACGCCCGAGATCCTCGGCCAGGCGCCGGCAATGCAGGAAGTGTTTCGGGCGATCGGGCGACTGTCCCAATCCCATGCGACCGTGCTGATCAATGGCGAATCCGGCACCGGCAAGGAGCTCGTGGCGCGTGCGCTGCACCGCCACAGCCCGCGCAAGGACGGTCCCTTCATTGCCCTCAACACCGCGGCGATTCCGCGCGACCTCTTGGAGTCCGAGCTCTTCGGCCACGAGAAGGGCGCCTTCACCGGCGCCAACACCCAGCGGCGCGGCCGCTTCGAGGAGGCGGCCGGCGGCACGCTGTTCCTCGACGAGATCGGCGACATGCCGGCCGAACTGCAGACGCGCCTGCTGCGCGTCCTCTCCGACGGCCAGTTCTACCGCGTTGGCGGCCACCAGCCGATCCGCGCCAATGTGCGGGTCATCACCGCCACCCACCAGAACTTCGAGGAGCGCGTCAAGGCAGGCCTGTTCCGCGAAGACCTGTTCCATCGCCTCAACGTCATCCGCCTGCGCCTGCCGCCGCTGCGCGAACGACGCGAGGACATCCCCGCGCTGGCAAGCAACTTCCTCGCGCACTGCGCCCGCCAACTGGGCGTGGAATCCAAGCGCCTGTCGGACGCGGCACTGAAGCGCCTGCAGGCCGCGCCCTGGCCCGGCAACGTGCGCCAGCTCGAGAATCTCTGCCACTGGCTGACCGTGATGGCGCCCGGCCAGGCCATCGGGATCAGCGATCTGCCCGCCGAAATCCGCGCCGCGCATGAAGCCGGCGCCGGGGCCGACTGGAAGATGCCGCTGGCGGCAGCTGCGGACGAGCTGCTGGCGAAACAGCCGGGGGCCGTTTGGGCAGGCCTGGGCAAGGACTTCGAGGCGACGCTGATCCGCCGCGCGCTGGCGGCCACCGGTGGCAAGCGCATCGAGGCGGCTCAACTGCTGGGCATCGGCCGCAACACGATCACCCGCAAGATTCAGGAACTCGGTCTGGACGACGACAAGGCCGGCTGATCGGGACGCCGGTTTTAGCGGAAGTCCGGGCGGCCGTCGCCATCCCGGTCCCGATCCCGGTCGCCACCGCGACGGTCATCGCGGCCGCGACCGTTGCGATCGTCGCGCTCCATGCGCGGCGGCTCGGCACGGCGCTCCGGCATGCGGCCCGGATCGATTTCCATCGGCCGGCGGCTTTCGCGCTCCATGTGCGGCGGGCGCGGCGGCTCCTGATGCACCGGCGGCGGGGGCACGACCTGGGGCATCGGCCTCTGCTCGTAACGCGGGGGCGGAGCGCGGTGCTCGATGCGGGGCGGGTGGGCGGGCGGCATGACAACATGGGGGCGCCCGCCGCGCTCCCAACGACCGCCGTGGTGTCGCCAATGATCGCCGTGACGCTCCCAGCGGTGGGGCGCCCAGTAGTAGCCCGGACGCGGCACCTCCCAGCGGCCCGGCACCCAGACGTAGCGGGCGCCCGCCCAGTTCCAGTAGCCCCCGATCCAGATATAGCCGACCACCGGCGGCGTGCCGATGTACTCGTATTGCAGCGGCGGCGGGGCGACGCGCACCACCGGCGCGTCGTAATAGGTGTCTTCCACGGGGACGACCGCACAGCCGCCGACCAGCATGGTCGCGCTTGCCAGAGCCGTCAGCAGCATTTTGCCTTTCATTAATATTTTCCTTGTCGCGAAACGGGCGCGGGATGCCGCCTCGCCTCGAATAACGCCTGCGCGGTCCGACTTATATACGCGGTGGGCAGAATGTTACAAAGACTTGCATTTGGCGATGGCGTTATAGTCGCGCCATGCTCGATCTTGTCTCTCTCGCGCAGGCACTCGGCGCGCATGCCTGCCGCTTCGACGCCGACCTGCTGCCGGTCTGCGACTCGACCAACGCCGTGCTGCTCGGGCGTGCGGAAGCCGGCGCGCCGTCGGGTGCGGTCGTGATCGCCGCGGCCCAGACGGCCGGCCGCGGCCGGCGCGGCCGGGCCTGGGTCTCCGCGCCCGGCGACAGCCTGACCTTCTCGCTGCTGTGGCGCTTCGCACCGGGCGCCGTGCCGCTTGGCCTGTCGCTTGCCGCCGGCGTGGCGGTGACGAACGCGCTGGCGAAAGTCGGCGCTGGCGGGACGGCACTGAAATGGCCGAATGACGTGCTGAAGGACGGCCGCAAGCTCTCCGGGATACTGGTCGAGCTGGTGCCGGGCCAGACCCATGCCGCGGTGATCGGCATCGGCCTCAACCTGCGGCTGCCCGAATCCCTGCCGTCCGGGCTGCGTGAAACCGCGGCCGCGCTCGATGTGCCGATCGCCACCAACGTGCTGCTGGCGACGCTGCTGATCGAACTGCGCGCCGTGCTGGAGCGTTTTGCCGTCACGGGTTTCGTCGGCCTGCGGGCAGACTGGCTCGAGCGCCATGTCTTTCAGGAGCGGCCGGTGCTTGTGGCGGGCGATTTCGCACCGCCGCGCGCGGGCCTCTGCCGCGGGGTGGATGACGACGGCGCGCTGCTGCTCGAGGCGGAGGGGCGGATCGAACGCATCCTTACCGGTGACGTTTCGCTGCGTGGTGCGGCGTGAACCTGCTGTGCCTCGACGCGGGCAACACCCGGCTCAAATGGGGGCTGCACGACGGCGCGCGCTGGCTGGCGCAAGGGGCGCTCGAACACGCCGCCGGCGCGGAACTGCTGCCCGCCCGCCTGCCCGCCCCCGCGGGCCGCATCCTCGCCTGCAACGTCGCGGGCGGCGCGGTCGCGCAAGGAATCGAAGCCCTCGCGGCGACGCTCGGCGTGCCGCTCGACTGGTTCCGCAGCAGCAAGTCTTGTTGCGGCGTGACCAACGGCTACGATCATCCGGCGCAACTCGGCGCCGACCGCTGGGCGGCGCTGGTCGGGGCGCGCGGTGTGCACACGGGTGATGCGCTGGTGGTGATGGCCGGCACGGCGACGACGATCGACGTGCTGGCCGCGGACGGCCGCTTTCGCGGCGGGCTGATCCTGCCGGGCCTCGAACTGATGCAGAAAGCGCTGGCGCGCCATACGGCCGGCCTGCCCGAAGCGCGGGGCGCATGTCGCGACCTGCCGACCAATACCGATGATGCGATCGTCAGCGGCGCGCTGCACGCCACGCTCGGCGCGATCGAGCGCATGAGCCGTCTCGCCAAGACTGACTTTCGCGTGCTCCTGTCCGGCGGTGCGGCCGACGCACTGGCGCCGCATCTCGCTCGGCCTGTGCTGCGCGTCGACAATCTCGTGCTGGAAGGGCTCGCGCGCGTGGCGGGCTGCTGATAAGATTTTCGCTTTACCTATCCAACAACAATCCTGCGGGAGGGAAACATGGCTCAGACGCGCGTCATCCTCGACGAATCCGAAATTCCGACGCACTGGTACAACATTGCCGCCGACCTGAAGAATCCGCCGGCGCCGCCGCTCGGCCCGGACGGCCAGCCGGTTTCGCCGGACAAGATGCTGGCGATCTTCCCCGGCCCGATCCTCGAGCAGGAAATGTCGGCCGAGCGCTGGATCCCGATCCCCGAGGAGGTGCGCAAGATTTACGCGCTGTGGCGCCCGAGCCCGCTGTGCCGCGCCGAGCGGCTGGAGCAGATGCTCGGCACGCCCTGCAAGATCTTCTACAAGTATGAAGGCGTGTCGCCGGCCGGCTCGCACAAGCCGAACTCCGCCGTGCCGCAGGCCTGGTTCAACAAGATCGCCGGCACGCAGCGGCTGGTCACCGAGACCGGCGCCGGCCAGTGGGGCTGCTCGCTGGCGCTGGCCGGCCAGATGTTCGGCCTGCCGGTGCGCATCTACATGGTCAAGGTGAGCTACGAGCAGAAGCCTTATCGCCGCCTGATGATGCAGACCTTCGGCGGCGAGGTGCTGGCCAGTCCGACCAATCTGACCCAGGCCGGCCGCGACGTGCTGGCCCTTGATCCGGAGAATCCCGGCAGCCTCGGCATCGCGATTTCCGAAGCCGTCGAGGAAGCGGTGTCGGCGCCGGGCACCAAGTACGCGCTCGGTTCGGTGCTCAACCACGTGCTGCTGCACCAGACCGTGATCGGCCTCGAGGCCAAGAAGCAGTTCGAGAAGATCGGCGAATATCCCGACATGATGTTTGCGCCCTGCGGCGGCGGCTGCAACTTTGCCGGCGCGACTTTCCCCTTCCTCGGCGACGCGGCGGCGGGCGACAAGCGGGCGCAGAAGATCCGCATGGTCGCGGTCGAGCCGGCCTCCTGCCCGACGCTGACCAAGGGTGTCTACGCTTACGACTACGGCGACGCCTCCGGCTACACGCCGCTGATGAAGATGTACACGCTGGGCCACGACTTCATGCCGCCGGGCATCCACGCCGGCGGCCTGCGCTACCACGGCGACAGCCCGCTGATCTCGCAGCTCTACCACGAAAAGCTGATCGAGGCGGTGGCCGTGCATCAGACCGCGACCTTCGAGGCCGGCGTGATGTTCGCGCGCGCCGAGGGCATCATCCCCGCGCCCGAATCGGCCCACGGCATCCGCGCCTGCATCGACGAGGCGCTGCGCTGCAAGCAGACCGGCGAGCCGAAGACGCTGTTCTTCAACCTGTCGGGCCACGGCCATTTCGACATGACGGCGTACGAGAGCTACTTCGCCGGCAAGCTCGAAGACTTCGAGTATCCGGCCGAGGCGATCCGTGAATCCCTCAAGCGCCTGCCCAAGGTCGGCTGAGGAGCGGCGGGCCACGGCGATGCGCATCGCATTTCTCGTCCTGCTGCTGGCGAATCTGGTCCTCTTCGTCTGGGGGCAGGGCCATCTCGGCACGCAGGGCGCCGGGCGCGAGCCCGAGCGCATGGCGCAGCAACTCGCGCCGGAGAAGCTGCGCATCGTTCAGGCCCAATGACTTTCATCGTCGTTCTGACCGGCGGCATCGGCAGCGGCAAGAGCGCGGCGGTGGAACGCTTCGCCGCGCTGGGCGCCGCCATCGTCGATACCGACGTAATTGCGCGCGAACTGACTGTGCCGGGGGGCGCCGGCATTGCGCCGATCCGTGCCGCCTTCGGCGAGGCGGTGATGGCGGCCGATGGCGCGCTCGACCGCGCCGCGATGCGCCGCATCGCTTTCAGCGATCCCGCCGCACGCAAGCGCCTCGAAGCCATCCTGCATCCGCTCATCCGCGCCGAGGCGGAGCGGCGCCTGGGCCGTCTTGCCGCCACCGACTTTGCCTATGCGCTGCTGGTCGTGCCGCTGCTGGTTGAGTCGGGCGGCTATCGCGACCGCGTCGACCGCGTCTGCGTCGTCGATTGTCCGGAGGAAACCTGCATCGCCCGCGTCATGCGGCGCAGCGGGCTGGCGCGCGGGGAAGTGGCGGCGATCATGGCGACGCAAGTCGATCGCTCAACCCGCCTGGCTGCGGCGGACGATGTCATCGACAACGCGCGCGGCTTTGGCGAACTCA
>Ga0208735_100085_pt1 | contig 56396 bp, 77 predicted proteins | sample Subbio12Aug_8Aab_FD_184829 | JGI IMG/M metagenome (GOLD analysis project Ga0208735, IMG submission 184829) | Serpentinite rock and fluid subsurface biosphere microbial communities from McLaughlin Reserve, California, USA - CR12Aug_8Aab (SPAdes) | ecosystem: Environmental > Terrestrial > Deep... | reverse complement strand
GTGCTCGAGGCCTTTGGGGTGGACAAAGACGCGCGCGGCAACGCCCGCGCCCACACCGAGGCCAGCGGCGGCTACGCCACCAACGTGCCCAAGGTGTTTGCCGCCGGTGACATGCGGCGCGGCCAGTCGCTGGTGGTGTGGGCCATACGCGAAGGGCGGCAGGCGGCGCGGGCGGTGGATGAATACCTGATGGGGCATTCGGAATTGCCGCGCTGAGCGGCCTTGGCGCCACGGGCTTTCCCTTATGATCGCGGCTCTGGTGCCATACGGCCCACCCCTTGCATGAACCCCGCCGCAGAACCCCCCTTGGTGCAATTTCACGCGGTGCGCTTCGGTTACGCCGAGCGCCCGATCCTCGACGGCCTGACGCTGGCGCTGCCGCGTGGCCGTGTCACGGCGGTGCTGGGCGCTTCGGGCGGCGGCAAAACCACGCTGCTGCGCCTGATCGGTGGCCAGCAGCGGGCGCAATCGGGCCAGGTGCTGTTTGACGGCCTGGAGGTGGGTGCGCTGGGCAACACCGCCCTGTACGCGGTGCGCCGGCGCATGGGCATGTTGTTCCAGTTCGGGGCCTTGTTCACCGACCTGAATGTGTTTGACAACGTGGCTTTTCCGCTGCGCGAGCAAACCAGCCTCTCGCCAGCCCTGATCCGCGACATCGTGCTCATGAAGCTCGACGCCGTGGGCTTGCGCGGCGCGCGCGACCTCATGCCCTCCGAAATCTCGGGCGGCATGGCGCGCCGGGTGGCGCTGGCGCGCGCGATTGCACTCGACCCCGAGCTGGTGCTGTACGACGAGCCCTTTGCCGGGCTGGACCCGATCTCGCTCGGCACCATCGCGCGCCTGGTGCGCCAGCTCAACGACGCCATGGGCCTGACCAGCGTGCTGGTCTCGCACGATGTGCACGAAACGCTGGCGATTGCCGACCACGTGGTGGTGCTGGCCCATGGCCGCGTGGCGGCGCAAGGCAGCCCGCAGCAGGTGCGCCAGAGCAGCGACCCGCTGGTGCACCAGTTCATCCACGCCGAGCCCGAGGGGCCGGTGCATTTTCACTACCCGGCCGCTTCCGTGGCCGAGGATTACGGCTTGGGCGCGACAACTTCAGGCAGGGGCCGCCCATGACACACAAAGCGCTGTCGCAAATCGGCTTGTCGGTGCGCCTGTGGCTGGCCAGCTTGGGCTATGGCGCGCGCCTGCTGCTGCGCCTGATCACATTGCTGCCCACGGTGCTGCGCCGCTACGCGCTGCTGCGCGACCAGATCCACTTTTTGGGCAACTACTCGCTGGCCATCATCGGCGTTTCGGGCTTGTTCGTGGGCTTTGTGCTGGCGCTGCAGGGCTATTACATTTTGAACCAGTTTGGCTCCACCGATGTGCTGGGCTTGCTGGTGGCGCTGAGCCTGATCCGCGAGCTCGGGCCGGTGATCGGTGCGCTGCTGTTTGCCGGCCGCGCGGGCACCTCGCTCACGGCCGAAATCGGGCTCATGAAGGCGGGCGAGCAGTTGAGCGCCATGGAGATGATGGCGGTCGATCCGATTGCGCGCATTTTGGCGCCACGTTTTTGGGCCGGGGTGATCGTGCTGCCGGTGCTGGTGATGGTTTTTAGCGCGGTCGGCATTTTGGGTGGCTGGCTGGTCGGCGTACCCTTGCTCGGGGTCGATGGCTCGGCCTACTGGGGCCAGATGCAGGCCGGGGTCGATGTCTGGGCCGATGTGGGCAACAGCCTGGTCAAAGGCTTGGTGTTTGGTGTGGCCGTGACCTTCATCGCGCTGCTGCAGGGCTATTCGGCCACGCCCACGCCCGAGGGGGTGGCGCGCGCTACCACGCGCACCGTGGTGATGGCTTCGTTGGCGGTGCTGGGGCTGGACTTCGTCCTGACGGCGCTGATGTTTGGCGTGTGAGGGATAAGCAAATGCAAAGCTCGGTCAAAGATGTGTGGGTGGGTTTGTTCGTGCTGCTGGGGGCGCTGGCGCTGCTGTTTTTGTCGCTGCAGGCGGCCAATTTGTTGCAGATCAGTTGGCAGCCCACCTACCAGGTGACGGCGCGCTTTGACAACATCGGCGGCTTGCGCGCCGGGGCCACGGTGCGCAGCGCCGGGGTGCCGGTGGGGCGGGTGCAAGCCATCACCTTCAACGACCAGACTTTTCAGGCCGATGTCACGCTGGTGCTGGAAAAGCGCTATGCTTTTCCGCGCGACAGCTCGTTCCAGATCCTCACCAGCGGCCTGTTGGGCGAGCAGTACGTGGGCATTGTGCCCGGCGGGGCCGACGAAAACCTGGCCGAGGGGGCCACCGTTACGCTGACGCAGTCGGCGATCGTGCTGGAAAACCTGATCGGACAGTTTTTGTTTAACCGCGCCGCCGAGCCGGACGCCGCTGCGGGTGGTGCAGCAGGCGGGGCGGGTGTGCAGTAGCAACCGGAGCATTTGTTAGTCAAAAAATAGGGATATCCATGATGACTGTCACACACCAAACGGGGGCGGCTGCGCCCCAAGCGGCCCGCTGGGTTGCCGCTGGCTTGGGTTCGACCCGCCTTGGCGCGCCAGCCGCCGTGTTGGCGCTGCTGTTGCTGAGCGGCTGCGCCACCGGCCCCGACGCCAACCCCCAAGACCCGCTGGAGCCGCTGAACCGCCAGGTGCAGCGCTTCAACGACGGGCTGGACCGCACCATCGCGCGTCCCTTGGCGGTGGCCTACCGCGACACCGTGCCCTCGCCGCTGCGCACCGGCGTCAACAATTTTTTCAACAACCTGGGCGATTTTTGGTCCTTCGTCAACGCCAGCTTGCAGGCGCGCCCGCAAGAGGCGGTGGAAAACTTCACCCGTTTCAAGGTCAACACCTACTTCGGCTTCGGCGGCGTGCTCGACGTGGCGACCGAGATGGGCATCGAGCGCACTCCGCTCGATTTTGGCCACACGCTGGGCCGCTGGGGCGTGCCGCCCGGCCCTTATCTGGTCTTGCCCTTGCTGGGCCCCTCCACCGTACGCGACACCGTGGGGCGGGTGGTGGATCAAAACGCCGACCCCATCGGCACCGTAAAGCCCAGCGCCGACCGCGCCGCGCTCACGGTGTTGCAAATCACCGACAACCGCGCCGATCTGTTGCCCGCCACCGACATGGTGGACCGCATCGCGCTGGACCGCTACAGCTTCATCCGCGATGCGTTTTTGCAACGCCGCGCGGCGCAAATCCACACCGATGAATTTCCCGACCAGAAAGCGGCGCCGGACGCTGCGCTGCCACCGGCTGCTGTGCCGGGTGCGGCGCCGTAACAGTTGCAAGCGGATGCAAAACCCGTGCCTTAAACCCGTTCTGCAGGGCCAGTGCACTGCACAATGCAAATCATGAAATACACCACTCACCTGCCCGTTCCGCCCACCGCCTCGCGCCGTGCCGCGTTGTTTGCCCTTGGCGCCATCGGCGCTCTTGGGCTTGTGGGCACGGCTTTGCTGGCACCGGCCCAAGCAGCGGCGCAAGCGGCACAAACCACGCAAACCGCCCTGGAAGCTCCCGATGTGCTGATCATGCGCGTGGGCTCCGAGGTGATCCGCCAGATCAAGGCCGACCCGGTGTTGCGCGGCGGCGACATCGACCGCATCATGGTGCTGGTCGATGGCCAGTTGATGCCGCACGTCAACTTCAGCCGCATGACCGCTTCCGCCGTGGGGCGCTTCTGGCGCCAGGCCACGCCCGAGCAGCGCACCCGGCTGCAAGACGAGTTCAAGCTGTTGCTGGTGCGCACCTACTCGGGTGCCCTGAGCCGCCTGACCGACCAGGTGCTGGCGCTGCGCCCGAGCCGCTTCACGCCGCAAGACACCGAGGTGGTGGTGCGCACCGAACTGCGCGGGCGCAGCGAACCGATCCAGATCGACTACCGGCTCGAGCGCACCCCGCAAGGCTGGAAGGTGTTTGACATCAACGTCATGGGCATCTGGCTGGTGGATACTTTCCGCAACCAGTTCACGACCGAGATCAACGCCCGTGGTATCGACGGCCTGATCACCGCGCTGACCGAACGCAACCGCGCCGGTGCGGCGGCGGCGCGTTCTTGAGCCCCATGAGCGCTGGCTCCCCCACCGACTTGGCCCAAACGCCCGCATTGCCCCCTCTGCCCGAGCGCCTCACGCACGAACAGGCCGACGCCTACGTGCTGAGCTGCCAAGCGGCCATCGAGGGCAGTGCCGTCCCGTCCGTGTCCGCCGCAACCGTCTGGCCGCTCGACGCCGCCGCCTTGCAGCACTTCGATTCTTCGGCACTGGCGGCGCTGCTGGCGGTGTCGCGCATGCTGCAAGCGCGGGGTGGGCGCTTGCAGGTGCAGGAAATGCCGCTGCGTCTGCGCGAATTGGCGGCCCTGTACGGCGTGAGCGAACTGCTGGCGGCGTAGAATGGCTGGTTTTGCCGCGCCATCCTATGTCCTCAAGCCCCGCCGCTCCCGCTGCCATCTCGTTCCAGCAGGTATCAAAGGTCTATCGCAGCGCCGGGCTTGAGCTGCAGGCGCTCGATCGGGTGACTTTCGACATAGCCCCGGGCGAGTTCTTCGGCCTGCTCGGCCCCAACGGTGCTGGAAAAACCACCCTCATCAGCATTTTGGCGGGCTTGGCAAGCGCCAGCAGCGGGCGCGTGAGCGTGCTCGGCTCCGACGTGGCCACCAACTACGCCCAAGCGCGGCGCAAGCTCGGCGTGGTGCCGCAGGAGCTGGTGTTCGACCCCTTCTTTACCGTGCGCGAGGCGCTGCGCTTTCAGTCGGGCTACTTCGGCATCCGCGACAACGAGGGCTGGATCGACGAGCTGCTGGCCGGCCTCGGGCTGGCCGACAAGGCCGGCGCCAATATGCGCCAGCTCTCCGGCGGCATGAAGCGGCGCATGCTGGTGGCGCAGGCGCTGGTGCACCGTCCGCCGGTGATCGTGCTCGACGAGCCCACCGCGGGTGTGGATGTGGAGCTGCGCCAAACGCTGTGGCAGTTCATCGCCGGGCTCAACCGCCAGGGCAGCACGGTGCTGCTCACCACCCACTACCTCGAAGAGGCCGAGGCGCTGTGCGGGCGCATTGCCATGCTCAAGCAGGGCCGGGTGATCGCGCTCGAGCACACCTCCGCGCTGCTCAAGCGCGCCAGCGCCAAGGTGCTGCGCTTCAAGACCGATCAAGCCCTGCCCGCCGCGCTGGCGGCGCAGGCGCGCGTGACCGGGCGCATCATGCAGTTGCCGCTGCCCGACGCAGCGGCGCTGGAGCGCATCTTGGCCGATTTGCGCGCGGCGGGCTTGCAGCCCGAAGACATCGAAATCAGCCAGGCCGACCTCGAAGACGTGTTCCTCGACCTGATGCGCGAACCACCCGAACCTGGCGCCGCCCGGCCCGCACCGACCGAGTCGCTGGAGGAGCTGGCATGAGCGGCTGGCAAACCCTGTTCTACAAAGAGGTGCTGCGCTTCTGGAAGGTGGGCTTCCAGACCGTGGCGGCGCCAGTGGTTACGGCCTTGCTCTACCTGCTCATCTTTGGCCACGTGCTGCAAGACCGCGTGCAGGTGTTTGAGGGCGTGGTGTACACCAGCTTTTTGCTGCCCGGCCTGATCATGATGAGCGTGCTGCAAAACGCCTTTGCCAACAGCTCGTCGAGCCTGGTCCAGAGCAAGGTCATGGGCAACCTGGTGTTTGTGCTGCTCACGCCGCTGTCGCACTGGGCCTGGTTTGTGGCCTATGTGGGCTCATCGATCGTGCGCGGGCTGGCGGTGGGCTTGTGCGTGTGGCTGGTGACGGTCTGGTTCGTGGGCTTTTACCTCGCCCACCCGCTCTGGATACTGGTTTTTGCCGTGCTCGGGGCCGGTCTGTTGGGTGCGCTCGGTGTGATCGCCGGGCTGTGGGCCGACAAGTTTGACCAGATGGCGGCGTTTCAGAACTTCCTCATCCTGCCGGCCACCTTTTTGAGCGGTGTGTTCTACTCCATCCACTCGCTGCCGCCGTTTTGGCAGTTCGTCAGCCACCTGAACCCGTTTTTCTACATGATCGACGGCTTTCGCTACGGCTTTTTGGGCCATGGCGATGTCTCGCCTTGGCTCTCGCTGGCGGTGCTCGGGACCGCTTGGTTGATCGTGGGCGGGCTGGCCCTGCACCTGCTCAAAACTGGCTACAAACTCAGACACTAAACACCATGACCGCGCAAGAACTGCAATCCCTCATCGCCGCCCACCTGGACTGCTCGCACCTCGAGGTCAACGGCGACGGCCGGCACTGGTACGCCGTCGTGGTTGCGCCCGCCTTCGAGGGCAAGCGCCTGATCGCGCGCCACCAGATGGTTTATGCCGCCATGGGCGAGCGCATCCGGCGCGACGAGGTGCACGCGCTCTCCATGCAGACCCACACCCCGGCCGAGTGGGCAGCGCGCCAGACCAGCGCTGCCTGAGCGCCACCTGATTCAAGCCCCGCCCCAGCGCCCCCAAACCCCCAGCAAACGCCCACCCATGGACAAACTGCGCATACACGGCGGCCAGCGCTTAAACGGCGAGGTGCCCATTTCTGGCGCCAAAAACGCCGCTCTGCCCGAGCTCTGCGCCGCCTTGCTCACCGACGCGCCCGTGACGCTGCGCAACGTGCCGCGCCTGCGCGACGTAGCCACCATGCGCAGGCTGCTGGAGCACATGGGGGTGCAGGTGCAAACGCACGGCGAGCGCGGCGGCCTTACGCTGCAAGCGGGTGCGGCGCTGGAGCCGCTGGCCCCCTACGAGCTGGTCAAGACCATGCGCGCCTCGGTGCTGGTGCTCGGGCCGCTGCTGGCGCGGCTGGGGCGGGCGCGGGTGTCGCTGCCGGGTGGCTGCGCCATCGGCTCGCGCCCGGTGGATCAGCACATCAAGGGCTTGCAGGCCATGGGGGCGCAGATCGCCATCGAGCACGGCTATATGGTGGCGCAGTTGGCGCCGGGGCAGACCCGGCTCAAGGGCGCGCGCATCGCCACCGACATGATCACCGTCACCGGCACCGAAAACTTCCTCATGGCCGCCACGCTGGCCGAGGGCGAGACGGTGCTAGAAAACGCCGCCCAGGAGCCCGAAGTGAGCGACCTGGCCGAGCTGCTGATCGCCATGGGGGCGCAGATCGAGGGCCACGGCAGCAGCCGCATCCGCATCCAGGGTGTGCCGCGCCTGCACGGGGCCGAGCACGCGGTGGTGGCCGACCGCATCGAGGCCGGCACCTTTCTGTGCGCCGTGGCCGCCTGCGGCGGTGCGGTGTTCCTGCGCCATGCGCGCGGTGAGCACCTGGAGGCGGTGCTCGAGAAGCTGCGCGAGGCCGGCGTGCAGGTGCAAGCCAGCGCTGAGGGCCTGCAGGTGCAGTCGCCCGGCGCGGCCCTGCTGCGCGCGCAGAGCTTTCGCACCACCGAATACCCGGGCTTCCCCACCGATATGCAGGCCCAGTTCATGGCGCTCAACGCCGTGGCCCAAGGCAGCAGCAGCGTGAGCGAAACCATATTCGAGAACCGCTTCATGCACGTGCACGAGTTGCAGCGGCTGGGGGCCAAAATCCGCATCGACGGCCGCTTGGCGCTGATCGAGGGGCTGGCCACAGCGGGTGGTGCGGCGAGCGGCGCGGCAGCGGGCGGTGGAGCCGGTGCCGATGGCGCACCGGGGCGGCTCTCGGGCGCCACCGTCATGGCCACGGATCTGCGCGCCTCCGCCAGCCTGGTGATTGCCGGCCTGGTGGCCGAGGGCGAAACCGTGGTGGACCGCATCTACCACCTGGACCGCGGCTACGACCAAATGGAACTTAAACTGCGCGCCCTGGGCGCCCAAATCGAGAGGATCGCATGAGCGCCGCCACCCTCACGCTGGCCTTGTCCAAGGGCCGTATCTTCGACGAAACCCTGCCGCTGCTGCAAGCCGCGGGCATCGAGGTGCTGGAGCACCCGGAGCGCTCGCGCAAGCTGATTTTGCCCACCAACCAGCCCACGCTCAACGTGGTGCTGGTGCGCGCCTCCGATGTGCCCACCTACGTGCAATACGGCGGTGCCGACCTGGGCGTATGCGGCAAAGACACCCTGCTCGAACACGAGGCCGAGTGGGGCGGGGCGGCCCACGTCGGGCTGTACCAGCCGCTTGATCTTCAAATTGCGCGCTGCCGCATGAGCGTGGCGGTGCGCGCCGATTTCGACTACGCGCGCGCCGTGCGCCAGGGGGCGCGCATCCGCGTGGCCACCAAGTACGTGGCGATCGCGCGCGAGTTTTTTGCCAGCAAGGGCGTGCACGTCGATCTGATCAAGCTCTATGGCAGCATGGAGCTGGCCCCTTTGACCGGGCTGGCCGATGCCATCGTCGATCTGGTCTCGACCGGCAACACGCTCAAGGCCAACCATTTGGTTGAGGTCGAGCGCATCCTCGATATTTCCTCGCGCCTGGTGGTGAACCAGGGTGCGCTCAAGGTCAAGCGCGCCTTGTTGCGCCCGCTGCTGGATGCGTTTGCGCGGGCGGCTGGGGCGCAGGAGCTTGTGGCATGAGTTCGTCCGCCCTCAGCGCCGCCCTCGCCACCCCACTGCAAGCGCGCCCCTTGCGCCTGTGCACGAGCGCGCCCGATTTCGAGGCCCGCTTGCAGCAGCGCCTGCACTGGTCGGCCGAGGCCGATGCCGCCATCGAACAGCGCGTGCTCGAAATTTTGGCCGATGTGCGCACCCGGGGCGACGCCGCCGTGCTCGACTGCACGCGCCGCTTCGACCGCCTGCACGCCCCCGACATGGCGGCGCTGGAGCTGCGCCCAGCCGAACTGCAGGCCGCCTTCGAGCAACTGCCCGCCGCCCAGCGCGAGGCACTGCAGCAGGCCGCCGCGCGCGTGCGCCACTACCACGAGGCCCAAATGCAAGCCTGCGGCCAAAGCTGGAGCTACCGCGACGCCGACGGCACCCTGCTTGGGCAAAAGGTCACGCCGCTGCAGCGCGTGGGCATCTACGTGCCGGGCGGGCGCGCCGCCTACCCATCCTCGGTGCTGATGAACGCCATACCGGCCCACGTGGCCGGGGTGAGCGAAATCATCATGGTGGTGCCCACACCCGACGGCATCAAAAACCCGCTGGTGCTGGCCGCCGCCTACGTGGCCGGGGTCACACGCGCCTACACCATCGGCGGCGCGCAGGCGGTGGCCGCGCTGGCCTACGGCACCCAGAGCGTGCCCCGGGTGGACAAGATCACCGGCCCCGGCAACGCCTACGTGGCCAGCGCCAAAAAGCACGTGTTTGGCCAAGTGGGCATCGACATGATCGCCGGCCCGAGCGAGATTCTGGTGCTGGCCGACGGCAGCACCCCGCCCGATTGGGTGGCCATGGACCTGTTCAGCCAGGCCGAGCACGACGAGCTGGCGCAGGCGATCCTGCTCTGCCCCGATGCCGCCTACCTCGACGCGGTGCAGCAGCACATCGACCGTTTGTTGCCGCAAATGCCGCGCGCGGCCATCATCGCCGCCAGCCTCAATGGCCGTGGTGCCCTGATCCAGACCCGCAGCCTAGAAGAAGCCTGCGCCATCAGCAACCGCATCGCGCCCGAGCACCTCGAGGTGGCCTGCCGCGAGCCGCAGCGCTGGGAGCCGCTGCTGCAGCACGCCGGGGCGATCTTTTTAGGGGCCTACACCAGCGAGAGCTTGGGCGACTACTGCGCCGGCCCAAACCACGTGCTGCCCACGGCCGGCACGGCGCGTTTTTCCAGCCCGCTGGGGGTCTATGATTTTCAAAAACGCAGCAGCCTGATAGAAGTCAGCGCCGCCGGGGCCCAGACGCTGGGCCGCATCGCCAGCGTGCTGGCGCACGGCGAGGGCCTGCAAGCGCACGCCAGCGCCGCCGAGATGCGCATGGGCCCATCTTCGGGCGGCTAAGGCTGTAGCCGAACGCTGCAGACCGGCCCGCGTTACGGAACCGGAGCCGCGTGGCCCATGCGCCACTGCGCCACCAAGCCTTCGAGCTCGCAGGCGCGGCACACGGCGCTCACGCCCGCAGGCAGGCGGCGCGAGCGCAGCACCGGCGCATTGCCCCCCACCCACAGCGCCACGGCAGGTGGCAACTGGTCGCGCAACTGGCGCAAGGCCGCCAGCACCTCGTTTGGGGGCTGGGTCGAGCTAAAGCTCAGCGCCACGGCGTCGATCTGCAACTGCTGCGCCGCAGCCAGCACCTCGGGCACCGGGGTGTTGGGGCCCAGCGGGTAGCGTTGGCAGCCTTGCAGCGCCAAAAAGCACTCGGCCATGAGCAGCCCGAGGGAGTGGTTTTCGTTGGGCAACGTGGTCAGCAGCACCCGGGGGGGGTGGGTCTGGTGGCTTTGCTGATCCAATTGCGCCAGCGCCTGGCGCAGCACCGATTGCACGATCTCGCTGTGCAGGTGCTCTTGGAACACCGATATCTGCTCATTCAGCCACGCCTGCCCCACGGCCACGCTAAGCGGCACGATGCAATCCTCGATCGTTGGCCCCAGGCCGTGGCGCAGCAAGTGCCCTTGCAACTGCTGGCGCAGCGCCTCGGTCTGGTTGGCTTGCAAGGCGTCTAGCCACTGCTGGCGCAGTGCGATGTCGAGCGCTGGCGCTTGGGGGTCGGGCGGCACCTGCTGCTGCAGCACGGTTTGGATGCGGGCTTGCAGTTCGGCCTCGGGCAGGGGCACCACCTGGTGCGGGCGCTGGCCGGCATCGAGCAGGCGCTTGATCAGGCGCAGGCGCTGCAACTGCGCTTCGTCGTAGCGGCGCTCGCCGTGGGCGTCGCGGACTGGGGTGGGAAAGCCGTAGCGGCGCTCCCAGACGCGCAGCGTGTCTTTGCCCAAGCCGGTGTCGCGCTCCACGTCTGCAATAGACAAAACGAGCGCAGCAGGGGTTGGGGTGAGGCGCTTCAACATGGCTGCAGATCATGCCACAAAATCCAAATTTAACCTAATAAGCTCCGCTGAGCTTGGTTTTTAGATCAAAAAATCCAATTATATGAATGCCTTGAATCGCATCCGGTGCGCAGCATCGAAGCCACTGTGCGGCCATTAAAGGCCTGCGCTTGCAGCCGGCGCGGTTTTCGTGCATACTATGTTTGTCCAAGACAAACACAGGTTTCCAATGTCTCCCACCGATTTCGATCACAGTCGCCCTGCACCCGCTGCGGCCCCGCTGCGGGTGGCCGTGGTGGGGTCGGGCATTGCCGGGCTGGCGGCCGCCTACGCCCTGCGCACGCACGCGCACGTTACGCTGTTTGAGGCCGGCGGGTATTTTGGTGGTCATACCCACACGGTCGATGTGACGCTGCCCGGCCCCAATGGCGCGCCTGTCACGCACGGGGTGGACACGGGTTTTCTGGTTTTCAACGAGCGCACCTACCCGCGTCTGATTGCTTTGCTGGCCGAACTCGGGGTACCCACGGCGGCGTCCGAGATGTCGTTTTCGGTGCAGGTGCCCCCAAGTGGTTCAGCGGCACAGGGCGCGCGCCGGCTGGAGTGGAGCGGCAGCAACCTGGCCACGGTGTTTGCCCAGCGCCGCAATTTGCTCGATGCGCGCTTTTGGGGCATGTTGCGCGACCTCCTGCGCTTCAACGCCCTGTGCACCAAGCTGGCCGAAAGCGACGCCCAAGCGAGCGATTTGCAACAGCCCTTGCAGGATTTTTTGCAGCAGCACCGCTTGGGCAACGCCTTTCGCGACTGGTACCTGCTGCCCATGCTGGGCTGCATCTGGAGCTGCCCCACCGACCAGATGCTGCGCTTCCCCGTGGCCACCATGGTCCGCTTTTGCCACAACCATGGCCTGATTCAAATCCGCAACCGGCCGCAGTGGTTTACGGTGCCCGGCGGCGCGCGCCAGTACGTGCAAAAAATCATCGCCAGCCTGCCCGATGCGCGCCTGCACACCCCTGTGCAGCGCATCGAGCGCGACGCCAGCGGCGTCTGGCTGCACAGCCGCAGCGGGCGCGAGCGCTTTGACCGCGTGGTGCTGGCCACCCACACCGACCAGGCCTTGGCGTTGCTGGAGCAACCCTCGGCGCAAGAGCGCGAGCTGCTGGGCGCCATTCGCTATCAGTCCAACCGCGCCGTGCTGCACACCGACGCCTCGGTGCTGCCGCAGCGGCGCAGCGCCTGGGCATCGTGGAACTACGAGCGCGCCGCCGATGCGGGCAGCGAGTCGGCGCGGGTCTGCCTGCACTACCTGCTCAACCGCTTGCAGCCGCTGCCCTTTGCGCAGCCGGTGCTGGTCTCGCTCAACCCGGTGCGGGCCATCGACCCAGCCCAGGTGATCGGGGCCTTTGACTACGCGCACCCGGTGTTCGACCAAGCAGCCATCGCCGCCCAGCGCCGCCTGGCCGAGCTGCAAGGGCAGCAGCACACCTGGTTTTGTGGCGCCTGGGCGGGCTATGGTTTTCATGAAGACGGGCTCAAGTCCGGCCAAGCGGCGGCGCAAGCGCTGTTGCGCGCCGCCGCTTTTGGGCAGCTCAGCCAGCCCCAACCGCCAGCGCAAATTCAAGTGCAGCCGCACCCGTTGCCGCAAGAGGTGCCCGCGTGAGCGCGCCGCCGCTGGCCTACGTCGGCATGGGCCAAGTGCGCCACACGCGCCTGCGTCCGCGCCGCAACGCCTTTGTCTATCCCACCTTCTTTTTGCTGCTGCCTATGCGCGCGCTGGCGCAAGCCGCCCCGGCGCTGGCGCACAACCGCTGGGCCCCGATCAGCTTTTACGACTGCGACCACGGCGACGGCCGCGGGCCCGAGCGCGGCGGGGCGCTGGCCTGGATCGAGCAGTTGCTGCACGAGCACGGCATTGCCGACGCCGACGGTCAAATCTGGCTGCACTGCTACCCCCGGGTGTGGGGCCACACCTTCAAGCCGGTGAGCTTTTGGTACTGCGAGCGCGCCGACGGCAGCCTGCGCGCCGTGTTGGCCGAGGTCAACAACACCTTTGGCGAGCGCCACTGCTACCTGCTCGACCAGCCTCGTGAGGGGCAAGAGTGCACTACGCACAAGGTCTTTCATGTGTCGCCCTTTTGCCAAGTGCAGGGCGAATACCGCTTTCGCTTCCTGCGCCGCTTGCACGGCGCGCAGCCGCGCACGGTGGTGCGCATCGATCACGACGACGCCGCCGGCCCCTTGCTGCAAACCAGTGTGAGCGGGGCCTTGCAAGCGCTCGATGGCGCCAGCCTGCGCCAGGCGCTGTGGGCCCACCCGGCCCTGACGTTGCTGCTGCTGGCGCGCATCCACTGGCAGGCGCTCAAGCTGTGGCTCAAACGCACTGGCTTTCAGCGCAAACCCACGCCACCCAAAGAATTTGTCAGCCAGTCAAGCCCCCCGCACACCCTGCACCAGGAGAGTCTGCCGTGAACAGCAAATCGGTCCCATTTGATGCCCAGCGTTCCAGCGCCTTGTCGGCCGCGCTCGGTTCCTGCGCCCCATCCGGAGGGTGGGCAGACCAGCCTGCGTCTGCCTCTGCGGCACGCCGCGCTGCGGCGCCGCGCGCCCCGTGGGCGGCGCGCATGCTGCAGCGCCTGTTGCAGCAGTTGCAGCACGGCCGCCTCACGGTGCACTGGCCCGATGGTCAAAGCGCGCACTACGGGCCGGGTGACCCTGCGGCCCATGCGGAGGACCCTGCCGGCGGCGCACCCATCGAGCTGCGCATGCACGACTGGCGCGTCTGCGCCGCCGTGCTCAAATCTGGCGACATCGGCTTTGGCGAAGCCTACCTGGCCGGCCAGTGGGACACGCCAGACTTGGCCGCCTTGCTGCGCCTGCTGCTGCGCAACCGGGCCACCCTCGAGCGCCTGATCCACGGCCACTGGGCTGGGCGGCTGCTGCATCGGCTGCGCCATTTGCTCAACCGCAACACGCGCGCCAACAGCCGCAAAAACATCCAGGCCCATTACGACCTGGGCAACGATTTTTACCGCCTCTGGCTCGACCCCGGCATGAACTACTCCAGCGCCTGGTTCGAGGGCCAGCCCGATGGCGACCTGGCCGCCGCCCAGCGCGCCAAACTGCGCCGCGCCCTGCACATGGCGGGCGTGCAGCCGGGCCAGCGTGTGCTCGAAATCGGCTGCGGCTGGGGTGCGCTGGCCGAGCAAGCGGCGCAAGAATTCGGGGCCCACGTCACCGGCATCACCCTGTCGGGCGAGCAACTGGCTTATGCGCAGCAGCGCATGCAGGCGCTGGGGCTGGCGCAGCAGGCCGATCTGCGCTTGCAAGACTACCGCGATCTGCACCTGGGCCCCGGCGCGGCCCCGTTCGACGCCATTTGCTCGATCGAAATGGTGGAGGCGGTGGGGCGCGAATATTGGCCCACCTACTTTGCCGCCGTGGCGCGTTTGCTCAAGCGCGGCGGACGCGCTTGCATTCAGAGCATCGTGATCCGCGACGAGCTGTTTGAGCCCTACGCCGCCTCCACCGATTTCATCCAGCAGCACGTGTTTCCGGGCGGCTGTCTGCCCAGCACGGCCGAGTTCAGGCGCCAGGCGGCGCAGGCAGGACTGCGCGTGGTCGATGAGCTGGCCTTTGGAGCCGACTACGCCGAAACCTGCCGCCGCTGGAACACGGCTTTTTTGGCACAGCGCCAGGCCGTGCACGAGCAAGGTTTCGATGCGCGCTTCGAGCGCCTGTGGGCCTTTTATTTGGCCTATTGCGAAGCCGGGTTCGACCAAGGCGATATCGATGTGATTCAGTTCACGCTGGAGCACGCCCCATGAGCAAGCCCTGCATGGCCCGCCAAACCGCAGACCCAATCGGCGCTGGATGGAGCCTCAGATGCTCGGCACCTTCGGCGCGTGGTTGAAGGCAGGCCATGAGCCCCGTCGATGCACCGCTGTTGAACGCCGCGCCGGTTGCTGTTGCAGGGCCTGTTGCACCAACCCCACCGCCCGCCGACTTAAGCTGGCGCGGTACCTTGGCCTACGGCGCGCTGGGCTTTCCGCTGGCCTTTGTGGCGCTGCCGCTTTATGTGCTGCTGCCGCACCACTACGCCACCGAGTTTGGGGTGGCGCTGGCCACCCTCGGGGCGCTGCTGCTGGGTGCGCGCCTGTTGGATGCGGTGGTGGACCCTTGGCTCGGGCGCGCCAGCGACCGCCTCTATGCCCGCTCCCCCAAGGCGGTGCTGGGCACCGGGCTGGCTGCGGCGCTGCTGCTGGCGCTGGGCCTGACGGCGCTGTTTTTCCCGCCGGTGCGCGAACTGCCCGCCCTGCTGCTCTGGGCCTGGGGGGCGCTGGTGCTGTCGTACCTGGCGTTTAGTTGGTTGGGCATCTGCCACCAAGCCTGGGGGGCGCGGCTCGGGGGCGATGCACCCACGCGCTCGCGCATCGTCGCCTGGCGCGAAGGGGCGGGGCTGTGCGGCGTGGTCACGGCCTCGGTGCTGCCCTCGCTGCTCGGCCTGCCGGTGATGGTGGCGGTGTTTGCCATCGCGCTGGCGCTGGCTTGGTGCGCCTGGGCGCTGGCGCCGCGGCCGCCGCTGGGCTGGCTGCGCCAGAGCCCGGGCGCCGCCGAGCTCTGGCAGCCGTGGCGTCAGCCGGGCTTTAGGCGTTTGATGGTGGTGTTCATCTTCAACGGCATTGCCAGCGCCATACCGGCCACGCTGCTGCTCTTTTTCATACAAGACCGCTTGCAGCTCAGCGACGCTATGCAGCCGCTGTTTTTGGGCAGTTATTTTCTGGCCGCTGCGCTCGGGCTGCCGCTGTGGGTGCGGCTGGTGCGGCGCTGGGGCCTGGTGCGCACCTGGCTGGGCGCGATGATCATGGCGGTGGCGGTGTTTGGCTGGGCGGCCAGCTTGGGCGCGGGCGATTGGCAGGCTTTTTTGCTCATCTGCATCTTGTCTGGGGTGGCGCTGGGGGCCGACCTCACGCTGCCGCACGCCCTGCTGGCCGGCCTAATCCAGCGCCAAGGCGACCACGGCGCGCGCGAAGGGGCCTACTTTGGCTGGTGGAGCTTTGCCGCCAAACTCAACCTGGCGCTGGCCGCTGGCTTGGCGCTGCCGCTGCTGGGCTGGTGGGGCTACGTGCCGGGCGACAGCAGCGCCCAAGGCTTGCAAGCGCTCTCATGGGCCTACGCGCTGCTGCCTTGCGCCCTCAAACTGGTGGCCGCCGCCTTGCTGTGGACCTTTTGGCGCCGCGACCCCATGTTGCAACAGGCTTGATCGCATATGAACCCACCCATCAAAGACTGGCAAGGCCGCACCGTGTGGCTCGTGGGGGCTTCCAGCGGCATCGGGCGCGCGCTGGCCAGCGCCCTGCATGCGCGCGGCGCGCGCGTGGTGCTGTCGGCACGCCAGGGTGCGGCCCTGCAAGATTTCGTGGCCCAGCACCCCGGCAGCCTGGCCATGCCGCTGGACGCCAGCGACCCGGCCCAAGTGCGCTTGGCGGCCCAAACGCTGCTGCAATCGGGCCCGATCGACCTCGTGTGCTACCTTGCGGGCTACTACCAGCCCATGCGCGCCGCAGACTTTGACCTAGAGCAGGCGCTGCGCCACCAAGAGGTGAACCTGAGCGGGGTCTGGTATGTGCTCGATGCCTTGTTGCCGGCCCTGCTGGCGCGCCGCGCGGGGCACATCAGCGTGGTCAGCAGCGTAGCGGGTTTTCGGGGTTTGCCCAAAAGCCTGGCTTACGGTCCGACCAAGGCGGCCCTCATCAACCTGGCCGAAACCCTCTACCTCGACCTGCACCCCCAGGGGCTGGGCGTGAGCCTGATCAACCCCGGCTTTGTGGCCACCCCCATGACGGCGCAAAACGATTTCACCATGCCCGCGCTCATCACGCCCGAGCAGGCGGCGGCGGCCATATTGCAAGGCTGGGCGGCGGGCGACTTTCACATCCACTTTCCCAAGCGCTTCACGCGCTTCATGCAACTGCTGCGCCTGCTGCCCTACCGCTGGTATTTTGCGCTGGTGCGCCGGGGCACCGGCCTATGAAGCCAGCCCAACCAGAAGCCAAGCCAACCATGAACCCACACCAAACCGCCGTGAACGAACTGGTGCAGTTCTACCAGCAGCTCAGCCCCGCCAGCTTGGGCCAACTGGGGCGCCATTACGCGCCCGAGGCGCGCTTCAAAGACCCCTTCCACGAGGTGCAAGGCGTACCCGCCATCGAGGCCATCTTCCGCCACATGTTTGCGCGCTTGCAGCAGCCGCGCTTCGTCGTCACCGAATGCGTGCTTCAGGGTGAGCAGGCTTTTTTGCTCTGGGATTTTGAGTTTTGCTTTGCCAGCCGGGGCCGCTCGGCCAGTGCGCCTGCGGTGCAAACCATACGCGGCTGCAGCCACTTGCGGCTCGACGCCACGGGGCGGGTGCTGCTGCACCGCGACTACTGGGATGCGGCCGAAGAGCTCTATGCCAAGCTGCCTGTGCTGGGTGGCCTCATGCGCTGGCTGCAGCGCCGGGCGGCGGCCTAAGCCGCGCTGCTTGTTGCCAAGACGGTGCGCCGCATGGCTTGCCACGTGCTCTGGTTTAAGCGCGATCTGCGCTTGCACGACCACGCCGCCCTGGTGCATGCGGCGCAGTGCGCGGCCGCCGACGGCAGCCCGGTGCTGTGCCTGTACGCGCTCGAACCCAGCCTGTGGGCGCAACCCGATGCCGCCGCCTTGCACTACGCTTTTTTGCGCGAGTGCTTGCAAGATCTGCAGCAGGAGCTGCAAGCGCAAGGGGGGGATTTGCTGCTGTGGGTGGGCGAGGTGCTGCCCGCGCTCGACTGGCTGCAGCAGCGCGTGGGCGTGGCGGCCCTGCATACGCACCAAGAAACCGGCAACGCCCACACCTACGCGCGCGACCGCGCCGTGGCGCGCTGGTGCCGCACGCACCGGGTGCCGTGGCACGAACAGGTGCAATTTGGCGTGCTGCGCCCGCTGCGCCAGCGCAGCCAGTGGTTGCCGCACTGGCAAACCCAGATGGCACGGCCCACCTTGCCGCTGCCCACCCAGGTGCGCTGGGCCAGTGCCTGGGGCTTGGTGCAAAAGGGAGCGGGGGAGGCGCTTGGCCTTGCCACTGACTATGCCACGTTTCGGGTGGCCGACTTGCCCCCGGCCAGCGCCTTCGGGCTGGACCCCTGGGTGGCGCCGTTGCGCCAGCGCGGCGGGCGCCAGCAGGCCTTGCAAGACTGGGAGCGCTTTGCCCACAGCGGCAGCGCCGCCTACCGGGGCGGCATTTCCGAGGCGCTGATGCAGGGCCGCACCGGCTGGCCGATGGTCGATGCCTGCGTAGCCATGCTGCGCCAAACCGGCTGGCTCAACTTTCGCATGCGCGCCATGCTGGTGTCGGTGGCGGCTTACCCCCTGTGGCTGCACTGGCGCGAAGTGGGGCTGTGGCTGGCGCGGCATTTTTTGGATTACGAGCCCGGCATCCATTGGAGCCAGATGCAGATGCAGGCCGGCACCACCGGCATCAACGCCACCCGCGTCTATAACCCGGTCAAACAGGCGCAGGACCACGACCCACAAGGCCAGTTTGTGCGCCACTGGCTGCCTGCCATGCGCCGCGTGCCCGATGCGTGGCTGTTTGAGCCCTGGCGCATGCCCCACAGTGTGCAGGCGCACTGTGGGGTGCAAGTGGGTGTGGATTTGGCGCTGCCACTGGTGGAGTTGCAAGCCGCCACGCGCAGCGCCAAAGCGCGCCTGCACGCCCGCCGCGCGCAACCCGAGGTGCGCGCCGCCAAAGCCGCGATCGTGGAACGGCACGGCTCGCGCAAAGCCCCGTTCGCGCGCAAGGGTGGCAGCCCCGCCGCCGCACAAGGCAGCGTACAAGGCAGTGCACAGCGCAGCGCTCACGCCGCACCCAGCAGCGGGCCGCAGCAGATGGCGCTGGATTTTTGATTGTCGAGCCCTCCATGAAAATGCGCAAAAAATCCCAACTACCGCAAACCGCCGCCCCGCTGCCCGCCGATGCCGCCCCAGCACACACCCTGCGCCTGTTGCTGGGCGACCAGCTCAACCCGGAGCACGCCTGGTTAGCCCAAGTGGATGCGGGCGTGGTTTATGTGCTGCTCGAACTGCGCCAAGAAACCGACTACGTGCTGCACCACGCGCAAAAAATACTGGCCATCTTTGCCGCCATGCGCCGCTTTGCGCAACACCTGGCCGAGCAGGGGCACCGGGTGCGCTACGTGGGGATCGACGCGCCCATCGTGGTGGGTGGCCTTGCGCACAGCGCGGCTGGCACCGGCACCTTGCCCGGGAGCTTGGGCGAGTGCCTCACCTGGCTGTGCCAGCAGCATCAGGCCCAGGCCTTCGAATACCAAGAGCCCGACGAATGGCGCCTAGACCAGCAGTTGGCGGCTTGGTGTGCTGCCTCTGGGCTGCACACGCGCATGGTCTGCAGTGGGCATTTTTACACCCAGCGCCATGCTGCAGCCCAGATCTTTGCCGGGCGCAAACAGTGGCGCCAAGAAACTTTTTACCGCCGCCTGCGGCAAGAGCATGGGGTGTTGCTCGATGCCCAAGGCCAGCCCGAAGGCGGGCAGTGGAACTTTGATGCCGACAACCGCCAGCCCTGGCGCGGCCAGCCTCCGGTGCCGCCCGATGCGCGCCCGGTGCACGACCACAGCGCGCTCTGGCAGCGCATCTGCGCCAGCGGGGTGCAGAGCATGGGCGAGCCCGATGCCGCCGCCCTGCGCTGGCCGCTCGACCGCGCCGAGGCGCTGCAGCAGCTCGACCATTTCATCGAACACCGGCTGGCCCACTTCGGGGCGTACCAAGATGCGCTCTCGAGCCAGCACGGCACGCTGTTTCACTCCCTGCTCTCGTTTGCGCTCAACGTCAAGATGCTGCGCCCGCACGAAGTGGTGCAGCGCGCCGAGCAAGCCTGGCGCGCCGGGCAGGTGCCGCTGGCCGCAGCCGAGGGCTTCATCCGCCAGATTTTGGGCTGGCGCGAATACGTGCGCGGGGTCTATTGGGCGCAGATGCGGGTCGAAGCCCCCAACACGCTGGGCATGAGCCAATTTGCCGACGGCGGCCTGCTGGCCAGCAAGCCCTATGTGAGCAGCGCCGCCTACCTGCAGCGCATGGGCGACCACTGCCGCACCTGCCCCTACGACCCAGCCCTAAAAACCGGCCACCGCGCCTGCCCCTACAACGCCCTGTATTGGGATTTTTTCGAGCGCCACGCGCAGACGCTGGGGCGCAATGCGCGCATCAGTCTGGTCTATCGCAACTTAGAGCGCATGGCGCCCGAGGCGCGCGCGGCACTGCGCGAGCAGGCGGCGCATACGCTGGAGCGCATCGAAACCCTTTGAGTGCGCACCCCGCGACCCGCGCCCTGCTGCCTTCGGAGCGGGGGGGCTGGGGGCTACCAAGGAATCGGCGCGCCTTGGTGGTCGATAAACTGGGCCCGGCTCAAAGCCGGCAGCGCATCGAGCGCACGCAGCAGGCGTGCGGCAGATTCGGCGGGCTCGATGCAGTGCTCGGGCGTGGCAAAAGCGGCCGAGAGCGGCGTGCGCACCGTGCCCGGCTGCAGCGCCGCAAACACCGCTTGCGGGCGCAGCCGCGTGGCCTCGATGGCACTGGTTTGCAGCAACTGGTTGAGCGCCGCCTTGGAGGCGCGGTAGCTCCACCAGCCGCCCTTGTGGTTGTCCTCGATGCTGCCCACGCGCGCCGACAGCACCGCCACAATGGCGCGCTGGTCTTTGGCCAGCAGCGGCAGCAGGTGCTTGAGCAGCAGCGCCGGTCCAATGGCGTTGACTTCAAAGGCGCGCCGCAAGCCCTCGGGGCTCAGGGCCGCCAAGCGCTTTTCCGGGCCGCGGCCGTCGATGCTCAGGGCACCGGTAGCGATCAGCAGCAGGTGCAAAGGCCCCGCTTGCGCCACCTGCGCCGCGCAGCGCTCGATGCTGGCTTCGTCTTCGAGCACCAGCGCCGGCTGGCTCTGGCGCGACAGCCCGATCACCCCCGCGCAGCGCGCATCGTGCTGCAAAGCAGCCACAAAAGCCTGCCCGATGGCCCCACTGGCCCCGCACACCACGGCGCGGTAGGGGTTGGGCAAGGACAGCAGCGATGGGTAATGGTTCATAATTTTTTGACATTGGCCAAATCAAGCCCGATCTGCACCTGCTGCCGGGCCCCTGTTACAGTCCAGATTGGTCGGCGCTGGGAATTCGCGCCGCGCATGCACCACGTTCACGACCTCGATGCACGTTTTGCCCACCCGGTACAGCACGAGGTAATTGGGGTGCGCCACCAGTTCGCGCAGCCCCGGCACGCGCTCGCTGCTGCGGTACAGGTAGGGGTGTTGCGACAGCGGCAGCACACTGTTGCGAATCCGGTACCAAAGCCGCTCAGCAGCGGCGATGTCGCGCAGGCCAATGTAGTCGGTAATGTCCGCCAGATCGGCGTCGGCGCTTTCGAGCCAGACGATGGGGAACATCAGTCTTGACTTCGGCGCAAATTTTCTAGGCGCTCGGCCATGCGCCGCTCGACTTCATCATGCGGAATCGGCGGGCGCGGATCGGCCAAGCTGGCTGCCACCTTGGCCCGCAGCCAGGCGGTGTAGCTGGCTTCTTGTTCGGCGGTTTCAAACTCCGAGACCAAGGGGGACAAGGCTGCGCTCATGATCGGCTCCTTTCTAAACGGAACTTGCATTTTGGCGCAAAAGCGGCCCGGGCGCTACAGCCTCGCTACACAATCCCGCGCAGCGCCTGCAGCAGCGCCGCGCATTGTTCCGGGCTGCCCACGGTGATGCGCAAAAACTGCTCGATGCGCGGGGCCCGAAAGTGGCGCACCAGCACCGCCCGCGCGCGCAGGTCGGCGGCCAGTTGCGCTGCGTCGTGCTGTGGGTGGCGCGCAAACACAAAGTTGGCGGCTGAAGGCAGCACCGCAAAGCCCAGTGCTTCGAGCTCGGCCACCAGCGCGCTGCGCGTATCGATCACCTGCTGGCAACTGCGCTGGAAGTGCGCTTCGTCTTGCACCGAGGCCAGCGCCCCGGCCAGCGCCAGCCGGCCCAGCGGGTAGGAGTTGAAGCTGTTTTTCACCCGCTCCAGCCCCTCGATCAGCTCGGCCGAACCCAGCGCATAGCCCACCCGCAGCCCAGCCAGCGAGCGGCTTTTCGAGAAGGTCTGCACCACCAGCAGATTCGGGTAGCGCCCCAGCAGCGCCGCTGCGCTTGTGCCGCCAAAGTCGATGTAGGCTTCGTCCACCAGCACCACCGCCTGCGGGTTGCCGGCCACGATGCACTCCACCTCATCGAGCCCGAGCAGGCGGCCAGTGGGGGCGTTGGGGTTGGCAAACACGATCGCCCCGGCTTGCTGTCCGCCCTGGGGCAGGTAGTCGGCCGGGCGGATGGAGAAATCGTCGGCCAAGGGGATGGCGCGCTGCTGCAAGCCGTACAGGCCGCAATAGACCGGGTAAAAGCTGTAGCCCACATCTGGGCGCCACAGCGGCTGCTCGTGCTTGAGCAGCGCCATGAAGGCGTGCGCCAGCACCTCGTCCGAGCCGTTGCCCACGAACACCTGCTGCGGCGCCAGCCCAAAGCGCTGCGCCAGCGCGGCCTTGAGCGCGTCGGCGTTCGGGTCCGGGTACAGGCGCAGACCGTCGTCGGCAGCGGCTTGGATGGCGGCCAGTGCCAGCGGCGAGGGGCCGTAGGGGTGCTCGTTGGTGTTGAGCTTGACTAGGTTGGCGATTTTGGGCTGCTCGCCCGGCACGTAAGGCGTCAGGCCGTGGACGACGGCGCTCCAGTAGCGGCTCATGGGTGGGGCAGGGTGTAGAGGGCCAAGGCAGGCGGGGGGGTAGGGGGAGGGTGGCGTCAAATGGTATCATGGGGCGCTGCAAATCCCGCCCAAACGGCCTTCATTCATCCCGATCCAGCCCCATGCGGCAAGCCGAAGTCACCCGCCAGACCCTCGAGACGCACATCCGCGTCGCCCTCAACCTCGACGGCAGCGGCCGCTCCAGCCTGCGCAGCGGCATTGGCTTTCTCGACCACATGCTCGAGCAGATCGCCCGCCACGGCCTGATCGACCTCGAAATCGAGTGCAGCGGCGACCTGCACATCGACGGCCACCACACCGTGGAAGACATCGGCATCACGCTCGGCCAGGCGCTGGCGCGCGCCGTGGGCGACAAACGCGGCATCCGCCGCTACGGCCACGCCTATGTGCCGCTCGATGAAGCCCTGAGCCGCGTGGTGGTCGATTTTTCCGGCCGCCCCGGCCTGCACATGGATGTCAAGTTCTCGGCCGGCGCCATCGGCCAGCTCGACACCCAACTGGTGTTCGAATTCTTCCAAGGGCTGGTCAACCACGCCGGCATCACGCTGCACATCGACAACCTCAAGGGCGTGAACGCGCACCACCAGTGCGAGACCATTTTCAAGGCCTTCGCGCGTGCCTTGCGCGCCGCCCTCGAGCCCGACCCGCGCCTAGGCGACGCTGTGCCCTCCACCAAGGGCTCGCTCTAAACTGCTACGTCCAGGCCCCCAGATGAACCGCCAGACCGTCGCCGTGCTCGATTACGGCATGGGCAATTTGCGCTCGGTGGCCCAGGCGCTGCGCCAGGCCGCGCTCGGGCTCGACGTCGAATGCGAGGTGGTGGTCACCGGCAGCGCGCAGGCGCTGCGCGAGGCCGACCGCGTGGTGCTGCCCGGCCAGGGGGCCATGCCCGACTGCATGGCCGAGCTCGAACGCAGCGGCCTGCTGCCCGCGCTGCGCCACGCCGCCGCCCACAAGCCGCTGTTTGGCGTCTGCGTGGGCATGCAAATGCTGCTCGACCACTCCGAAGAAGGCGACACCCCCGGCCTCGGGCTCATCCCCGGCCAGGTGCGGCGTTTTCAGCTCGAAGGCCAGTTCCAGCCCGACGGCAGCCGCTACAAAGTGCCGCAAATGGGCTGGAACCAGGTCTGGCAAGGCCCGGTGGGTGCTGATGCCTCCGCCGATGCGGCCCCCACTGCCCCAGCCACTGCCACCCCCGCAGCGCACCCGCACCCCCTCTGGCACGGCATCCCCGACGGCAGCCACTACTACTTCGTGCACAGCTACTACGCCGAGCCGGCCGACCCGGCGCACTGCGCCGGCCACACCCACTACGGCAGCCCCTTTGCCAGCGCGCTGGCGCGTGGCAACCTGTTTGGCACCCAGTTCCACCCCGAAAAAAGCGCCGACCAGGGGCTGGCGCTGTACCGCAATTTTTTGCGCTGGCAGCCCTGAACGCAGCCCCAGCGCCAGCCACCCACCCCAACCCCCTTCCAGCCCCCAAGCCCTAAGCCACCGCCATGCTGCTCATTCCTGCCATCGACCTCAAAGACGGCCAATGCGTGCGCCTCCAACAAGGCGATATGGACCTCTCTACCGTATTCGGCGACGACCCCGCCGCCATGGCGCGGCGCTGGGTAGACCAAGGCGCGCGCCGCCTGCACCTCGTGGACCTCAACGGTGCCTTTGCCGGCCGCCCCAAAAACGAGGCCGCCATCCGCGCCATCTTGAAGGAAGTGGGCGAGGAAATCGACGTCCAGCTCGGCGGCGGCATCCGCGACCTCGACACCATCGAGCGCTACCTCGACGCCGGCTTGCGCTACGTCATCATCGGCACCGCCGCGGTCAAAAACCCCGGTTTTCTGCAAGACGCCTGCACCGCCTTTAGCGGCCACATCATCGTCGGGCTCGATGCGCGCGACGGCAAAGTCGCCACCGACGGCTGGAGCAAGCTCAGCGGCCACGACGTGCTCGATCTGGGGCTCAAATTCCAAGATTACGGCGTCGAATCCATCATCTACACCGACATCGGGCGCGACGGCATGGGCTGCGGCATCAACACCGAAGCCACGCTGCGGCTGGCGCAGGCGCTCAGCATCCCCGTCATCGCCTCGGGCGGGCTGGCCGGGCTCGACGACATCCGGCTTCTGTGCGCGCTCGAACCCGAAGGCGTGGCCGGCGTGATCTGCGGGCGCTCGATCTACAACGGCGTGCTCGACTTCGCCGCCGCCCAGCGCCTGGCCGACGAGCTCAACGGCTGACCTCCAGCCTAGCCACGCAAAGCCACACAAAGCCTCCCCATGCTCGCCAAGCGCATCATTCCCTGTCTCGACGTCACCGGCGGCCGCGTCGTCAAGGGCGTCAACTTCCTCGAGTTGCGCGACGCCGGCGACCCAGTCGAAATCGCCGCCCGCTACAACCAGCAGGGGGCCGACGAGCTCACCTTCCTCGACATCACCGCCACCAGCGACGGCCGCGACCTCATCCTGCCCATCATCGAAGCCGTGGCGGCGCAAGTCTTCATCCCGCTCACCGTGGGCGGGGGCGTGCGCAGCGTGGCCGATGTGCGCCGCCTGCTCAACGCCGGGGCCGACAAGGTTGGCTTCAACTCTGCGGCCATAGCCGACCCCGGGCTCATCCGCGCCGCCTCGGCCAAATACGGCGCGCAGTGCATCGTGGTCGCCATCGACGCCAAACGCCGCAGCGCCGCCGAAGCCAGCCAGCCCCGGCCCGGCCCCGACGGCAGCGCCACCCCCCCCGGCCCCGGCTGGGACGTGTACAGCCACGGCGGGCGCCGCAACACCGGGCTCGACGCCGTGGCCTGGGCGCGCCAAATGGCCGCTTGCGGTGCGGGCGAAATCCTGCTCACCAGCATGGACCGCGATGGCACCCAGAGCGGCTTCGACCTGGCACTCACCCGCGCCGTGAGCGACGCGATCGAAATCCCGGTCATCGCCTCGGGCGGCGTGGGCAGCCTCGACCACCTGGCCGACGGCATCCAGCTCGGCGGGGCCGATGCCGTGCTCGCCGCCAGCATCTTCCACTACGGCCAGCACACCGTGGCCCAAGCCAAACAGCATCTGGCCGCGCGCGGCATAGCAGTGCGCTTGTAAGGGGCGAACGGCTCCGGCACCGTAGGGGCGTGGCAGCGCTCAGCGCGTGCCGCGCAGCAACCCGGCCAGCAGCGGCGCATGCGGCTCGACAAACGGGTTCGCCACGGTCACGCCGCGCCAAGTAAAGCCATTCTGAAAAGTCAGAACGCGCGACAACTCCCCCAAGGTCTGCGCTGGAAGCACCACTTCGTGGCTGGAAAGCCGCTCGACCCATTGCATGGCCGCGCTGCAGCGCAGTTCATCGCCCACCCCTTCGGCGTAGGCCAAGACGTTGGTGTCGAGGGCAATGCGCACCGCTCAGCCCTCATACAACTCGTCGCGTGCCCAGTTGCGCGCGCCACTGGCCTTTTGCTGGCGCAGTCGCCCAAGCAAATCGAGCCGGGCGGCCTCGCGCTCGCTGCCGCTCGATCGGGCGGGAGCAATAGTGGCCACAGGCTTGCCCCGCGACAAAACCGTGACCACTGCCCCGCCCGCCACGTCACGCAGCAGGTTGGAGAAGTGGCGGTTGGCGTCGCTGGCAGAAATGGTCTTCATCTGGACTCAATAAAGTAGTGCTGGGCACTACATTATCGCCTGGCCATGCGTGCCGTCAAGCCCGAGTCTTGTCCAACGAGGCATGAGCCCAGAGCCAGGCGCGCGATTCCGCCGCAAACTTTGCAAAACAGTAAAACCGTGGTCTGTCCCCGATTTCCATCGATTTCCCTTAATAGCACCCTGAATAGCTCCTTTTATGGTGCTGTGAATGGTGTAAAATGGCCACACTGAAGATAAATGGAGATGTGTCATGGCGTATCAGTTATTCGCATCGGTGGCTGCCAGCATCACCGAACTCAAGCGCGATCCAATGGGCACTGTGTCCGCCGGTGAGGGTGGGCCGGTGGCCATCCTCAATCGCAACGAGCCCACGTTTTATTGTGTGCCGACCCAGGCATTCGAGGCTTTGATGGAAAAACTCGAAGACTTGGAGCTCAATGCCATCGCCGATGCCCGTGCTGGACAGAAAGAAGTCGTGGTGACGCTGGATGAGCTTTGAGCTGCGTTTCAAGGAAGCCGCACTCGACGAATGGAAGCGGCTGGATGGCGGTGTCCGCGAGCAGTTCAGGAAGAAGTTGGTCGAACGGTTAGAAAGCCCACGCGTGCCATCGGCCAAGCTATCGGGTCACCCCGATCGCTACAAGATCAAGCTGAGCAGGGTTGGCTACCGGCTTGTGTATGAAGTGCGTGATGCCGAGGTGGTCGTGGTGATCATCGCTGTGGGTAAGCGCGAGCGTAACGCGGTTTATGAGGCGGCGGCAAAGCGATGAACCTCATCCTCATCCACCATTTCTAGCCAAAAACCGTGGTCTGTCCCCAATTTCCCCCTTTTGCCCCGGGCGCCGGGAGCAGACCACCCGAGCTGGCCGGGCGGGGCACCATTCTTCAAGACGCACACACAGCGATTCAGCGGGCTCTACTGGGCAAGCCAAGCCGGTCGCAGATGCTGCTGGGTCTGCGCGGCGTCGGCAAGACGGTGCTGCTCAACAAGATCGAAGAGATGGCCCAAGCAGCGGGGCACGTGACATCGGCCATAGAGGCGCCGGAAGGAAAGGCGCTGAGTGAACTCCTTGCGCCCAAGATCAGCCAGGCCTTGCGCAAGCTCTCGACCTCGGAGCATGCCAAGGCCAAAGCGCATCAGGCGCTTCGGGCTCTGCGCTCATTCGCCTCTGCCTTCAAGCTCTCGTACGGTGATGCTTCCATTTCGGTTGACCCAGAAGTGGGAGTGGCCGATAGCGGCGACCTGGAGGCCGACCTCCCTGAATTGTTCGTGCGGGTAGGCGAGGCCGCAAAGGCCCTTTCACTATCCTGCGGTTGGCGCTCTTGAGGAAGTGGATGCGAAGACAGCCATCAGACAGCCGATCGAAGACGAGGGAGAACGCATTGATGGCGAGGCGCTCGACGAGATCCTGGCAAGGACCAAAGGCTACCCATACTTCCTGCAGGAGTGGGGCTATCAGTGCTGGAACCTCGCCGCCGGACCTGGCATAGGGCTAGAAGACGCATCCAAGGCTGCGGGGGAAGCAACCAGGCGACTAGACGATGGCTTCTTCAAAGTGCGCTTCGATCGACTAACTCCGAAGGAGCGAGAGTACGTGATCGCGATGGCCAAACTGGGTGCCGGTCCGTACAGATCATCAGCAAAGGCATGATCTACAGCCCGTCGCACGGCGACATTGCCTTCACGGTTCCCATGTTTAACGAGTACTTGATCCGCAACTACGTAAAGAAGCCCAGCCGGGGGTAGTTGTCTGTGGTCTGCCCCCGGTTTCCGCCCGGTTTCCCCCTGTAGAAGGTAAAATGCGAGGCAGGCAGCAGCCTGCACCGGAGCCTCCCATGAGCAGCACCTTAAACACCCCCGCCCCGAGCTTCGACGACGTTTGGCGTGCCCTGATGGAAACGCGCGAGCGCCAGCAAGAGACCGACCGGATGCTGCGCGATTCCAAGCAAGAGACCGACCGCATGCTCAAAAACCTGGGCGAGCAGATCGGTGGCTTGGGGGATAAATTTGGCTACTTCACCGAAGGCATGGCCCTGCCCTCGATGGAGCGCATTTTGAACGAGCGCTTCCAGATGGACTACGTGATGCCGCGTGCGCGCTCGCGCAAAGGTGGCCGCTCAATGGAGATCGACGTGCTGGCCTGGGCCAACGGCGAAGTGAACCGAGTGGTGCTGGTCGAAGTCAAAAGCCGGGTCAAGCGCGAAGCCATCGAGCAACTCAAGCAAATGCTGCTCGATTTTGCCTGGTTCTACCCCGAGCACAGCAGCAAAGTGCGCACCGGCATACTGGCCGGTGTCGATTGGGACCAGGGCGTGCAGCAAGAGGCGCAGGAAGCCGGACTGCTCACCGCCTGCATCCACGACCAGATCTTCGAGATCCAAACCCCACCCAGCTTTGCGGCCCGCGATTGGGCCCAGGGCTGAGGGGAAACCGGGGCCAGCGCAAACCGCTGCACCTGCAAGAGAACCGTGGTCTGTCACCGGTTTCTCTCCCCGCAGTTTCAATGCAAAGCCGCCATCGCAGCCTCGGGGACCAAGTCCAGCACCTTGAGCAGGGCTTTGGCGGCACCGGTGGGGCAGCGCTTGCCTTGCTCCCAGTTGCGGATGGTCTCCAAGGGCACACCAATCCGCTCAGAGAACACCGCTTGGCTCAGGCCCAAACGCTTGCGCACGCGGCGCGCAAACTTGGCCGTGTCCTGCATGGCGTGGGCCTCGTCGGCGGCGGTTTGCCGGGCAATGTCTGCCTCGGTCGTGGCATCTACACGCGCATAGTCAATGCGCCCAAGGGCCAGCGTTGCCGGGGCGGTGGGATCAATCGCCATGCGTGCTGTTTTCATAGTGCTTGAGCTCTCGTTGGTTGGCTTTGCGTGCAGAAATGATGCGGATGGTGTCATGCCTAGACGTATAGACCACCACAAACAGGCGACGCTCGATCTGTCCCAGCAAGCGGTATCGATCTTCACCGTAGCTGAACCGGGCATCGGGCTCGATCAGGCGATTCGGGTCAAAAAACGCTCTGGCTGCGTAGGCGAAATCGAACCCGCGCTCTGCAAAACACGTGTCGCTCTTGGCCTCATCCCATTCGAAAATCATGCGGCCATTATAGTTCATTGGCCTACATCCTCGATGCGCCAAGAGCGTGCAACCGATCAAGCCACAGCCCACCACAAGCCATCAACCGGCACCGTGCTCGCGCCAGTGAAAACCGTGGTCTGTCTCCGATTTACCCAATGGCCGATGTTGCTCCCGTTCAGCCAAGCCCGAGCAAGGCCTTGATCTTGGCCCTGATCTCGGCCAGCTCTGAGGGTGTGGCCTGCCCCTTGCGTTCGGCCTGGCGGGATTTCCAGTCCAGGCTCTTGACCTGATCAGCCAGGGCTGCCGCGGTGGCACCGTTGCCACTGAGCGCCACCTCAAAGGGATAGCCCTTGATCTGGTTCGTGATCGGGACGCAGACCAGCAAGCCGAAGCGCTGGTTGTAGGCCTTGGGGCTCAGAACCACAGCCGGTCGCCTGCCGGCCTGCTCATGTCCGCTTTGCGGCGTAAAACTCAACCAGACAATGTCGCCCTCATCCGGCGCGTACGTCGCCATCAGAGCAACTCCCGGCCCTGCGCAAGCCCGAAGTCCTGCTCACCGTGCCGATTCTGGGCCGTGATCCCTGCCAGCAGATCGTCCAGCTTGTACGACGGCGCTGCGGGCTCGATGACGACGCGACCGTTCTCGACGCGAACCTCAACGGCTTGCTCAAGCTTCAGGTGTGCGGCCTCCATCACCGCTGCGGGCAAGCGTATCGGCGCATGTCAAGATAGTTGTCGCCTGAATCATGCAGCTTTCGCTTGAATATGTGGTGCGCCAGTCGCGAGCTGCTTAAGCGGCTGGGCGGTGTGCACCTTACTGACAAACGCCGCAAGAAGCTGGCCGACATGGCCTCTGCGGCTCGTGCAGCCTTCGCACGTCCACTGCCCACAGCGGCCAATGGCCGTTGAGCTTGCCGACCTCGTCGTTCGCCACATCCTCAGCCTGTCGGCTGATTCAGTGCGCTTGACCGATTCCGAAACGTTCGAACTTGGAATCCCGTTCAACGCGCCGATCAGTTACTACCCCGCCGTCAAACTCACCAAGTTGGCCACGACCAGCGGCCTACAGTCGCAGGGTCTGGGCCAAGCCATGGGAAACCGTGGTCTGTCCCCGATTTCCGATTTCCCTGGATACAAAAACTTATATACTTCGCACATGACCGATCCTAAACCCGTCGAGTTTCGGGGTAGATCCCTTGATGACCTACGCGCTTTTCCGCTCCCGGCCAGGCGAGAGGCAGGGCACCAGCTCGATCAAGTGCAGAACGGCCAGGAGCCGGACGACTGGAAACCCATGAACACCGTGGGCCAAGGAGTCAAAGAAATTCGGATTCGCGATGCAGCCGGGGCGTTTCGGGTCATCTATGTGGCCGCGCAGCGTTACCACGACTTGTTAAAGGAGCTAAGCCAATGAGCAAGCAACGATTTGCCAGCGTCTGGGATGCCATTGAAGACACCCCGGAAGCAGCGGAAAACATGAAGCTGCGCTCCGTCTTGATGGCGGCGCTCAAAAACCACCTTACCCGCAGCAAAATGAGCCAGGCCCAAGCCGCCAAGCTCTTTGGCGTGACCCAGCCGCGCATCTCAGACCTCATGCGCGGCAAGATCAACCTGTTCGGGCTCGATGCCTTGGTCAACATGGCGACTGCTGCCGGACTTCACATCGAGATGCGCGTACTAGAGGGAGCATGACAAGCTCGAAAACCGTGGCCTGTCCCCGATTTCCCTTTGAAGATGGTGCGCATGCAGATTGACCCAGCCGCCGTGGCCTCTGGGCGCATTGACGAAGCTCGGGTCGATGCCACGACCGAAGCAGACATCGCGCAGCACATTGCCGAAGACGAAGCCCAGGCCATGCAAGATGCCGCTAAGTACGCACGGCGTGTGCGTCGGCGCCTAGGCTTGAGCCAGGCTGAGTTTTCGCGGTGCATCGATGTCTCTATCGACACCATCCGCAACTGGGAACAAGGCAAGCGCAGCCCCACCGGTGCCGCCAAGTCCCTGCTAAGGGTATTGGACAAAGCCCCCGAGGCAGCCCTTGCCGCCTTGCACTAAAAACATGGCAGATGCGCTCAGGCCACTATTTTCCTTCAGGTTTCCCGCCCAAGAAAAAACCACCAAGGCCGCAAGAAATCCGTGGTCTGTCCACGATTTCCTGCTCCGCCACCGTTCGGGCTGAGCTTGTCGAAGCCTTCCCACCACCGTTCGGGCTGAGCTTGTCGAAGCCATGACGAGCCCCCACTGTGGTGCCCGCGCAACAGCCTAGGCAATAAATCCGGCCCAAAGCGCGACAAGGGCCCCGCTTTCTGGTGCAATACGCCCTAGCTTCAGCAAACACAGAAGCTTCGGCACGGCGGCCCAAAGCCCCGGCCTTTCATCAACTTTGGAGCACTTTTCAATGAAAAAGACCCTGATTGCCCTGGCCGCTCTGGCCGCCGCCGGCGCCACCTTGGCCCAATCCAGCGTGACCATCTATGGTCGTATGGATCTGGGGATGAGCCAGCAGACTACTACTACCCCAGCCAATCCAGCTGGCGTTGACGCCTTCTCGCTGGCTGGCGCCGAAGGCGAGCGCACCGGCAGCCGCTTGGGCTTCCGTGGCACCGAAGACCTCGGTGGCGGTCTGCGTGCTAACTTTGTCTACGAAATTGGCATTAATGCTGACCGTGGCACTGGTGCTGGTCATGGTGATGTTCAGGCTGCGCGCAATAACGCCGATACCCGCCTGGCCAACCTGAGCCTGAGCGGCGGCTTCGGTACCGTGGTCGTCGGCACCTTCATGAACGCCTTCGACACAGCACGCGGCTTTAGCCCAGCTACTGCTAACGTGCCGGGTGGTGATTTCACCCAGTGGCAACTTGCTGCAGGGACGGAGCGCTTCGACAGCCGCAGCCAAAATGCCATTGCCTACGTCTCGCCCACCTTCAACGGCTTCACCTTCGCTGCAGGTACCGTTCGTGAAGACAACACTGTTTTTGCCAATAACGACGTAAGCGGCTACATCCTCTCCTTGGGTTTCAGCCAAGGCCCCTTCGCCGCGCAATTCGCTTTTGGTGATTCGAGCGTCTCGCCTTCTGCCGGCGGTGCTGATATTGTTGATTTGCGCAACTGGGCCTTGGGCTTGCGCTACACCCTGCCGCAAGTGGTGGTGTCGTTCGTGTACGAAGATACCCGCAACAGCCGCCTCGCCGCTGGAGACTTCGATGCCAACGCTTGGGAAATCGGTGCCCGCTTCCCCATGGGCGCTTTTGCTCCCTACGTGACCTTCGGTCAGGGTGAAATCAGCTCCCGTACTACTTTGCTTGGTGCACCTACAAGCAATGACACCAGCGCTTGGCAGATCGGCACCACCTACAACCTGAGCGCACGCACATGGATCTATGCGGCTGTCGGTGAAGCCCAGCGTGAGCAAACCAACGGCATCAACGTGCGCAAAGAAGCTGGCTACGCTATCGGCCTCGTCCACACCTTCTGATCCCCCGGGTCGGGCTTGAGCCGCTGCCCTGCGCAGCAGCTTTTGCACCCGGCCCACCCAAGCGGCCGCCTTGCCCTGCAAGGCAGCCGCTTAGGCTAAAGATCAAGTTGGGTAAGCCCCCAAGCGCCTCACGGCCTTGGGGGTTTTTTGCGTATACTGCGGAAATAGGGAACCGACCACTAGAAATAGGGGACAGACCACGGTTTTCCCCCACCGTTCGCCCTGAGCCAGTCGAAGTGCTCGCCAAGGCTTCGACAAGCTCAGCCCGAACGGCGGTTTGAAGGCTTCGACAAGCTCAGCCCGAACGGCGGTTGGAAGGCTTCGACAAGCTCAGCCCGAACGGCGGTGGGAAGGCTTCGACAAGCTCAGCCCGAACGGCGGTTGTATCGATGACTTCTGACGGGGTGCGAATATGGCTGGCAAGGCATTGGAACTCGGTGGGTCGATCCGCATCGCTCGCATCAAGGGCCTGTTCCCGCTGCGCCGCGAGCAAACCGTCGCACCGCGCCTGGGCATGGCCGAGACGGTGCGCAGCGTGGTGCTAAGCGAGTTCCGGCGGCAGATGGAGCCGCGCGCTGCGGGAAGAACTGGCCAAGGCCTAAAGCGTGCTGTGGTCGCTTCAGACGGCGACCAGCACGGACACCGAGCCGGTTGCATGATCGGCTGCCTTGGGCCGGATGAGGATCTCAACGTCCCGGTCTAACTGGGTGATGAAGTGCAGCAGCCGCTCCGTAGAAAACCGGCGCAGCTTGTAGTGGCGCAATTCTGAGACGTGCGACTGGGCAAGCCCAAAAATCTCGGCGGCGGCTGTTTGAGTGAGCTTGCGCTCCGTGATCAGATCGTTTAGCCGCATGGCCAGCTCGGTGCGCAGCCTACGTTCCTGGGCATCGGCAAAGCCCAAGTCTTTAAAGACATCGCCCGTGCCGACATCGATTGCCTCAATAGTCATGGCCATATCGCACCTCATAATCTTGTCGCGCCAGCTTGAGGCGCTCGTGAATCCGCTCAACGTCCTGTCGGGCAGTGCGCACACCCGAGGGTGATTTTTTTTGAAAGCAGTGCAACACGTACACCGCTTTGGCAAAACGCACCGTGTAGGCCACCCGATAGGTGTCACCGCGCACATCCTCGACCAGCTCATAGACCCCGGGGCCTTCGCCCTTCCAAGGTTTGGCTGCGGGCGGCTGTCCGCCCAACTGCACCAAACCCAGCCCGTAGCCAAAGTCATCAATGGCGTCAACGGGAAACTCCAGCAGATCGCGTTTGGATGAGCCGACCCAGTGCAAGGGTCGCTCTTGGCGAGGCGGTTTGGACATGTGTTGAATTTACCTCATGCGATATATTGCGTCAAGTCAGTGGGCGCGCCGGAGAACTGAAAGTCGAGGGAAATCGGGAACCGACCACGGCTTTCCCCGATTTCCCTAGGTGTCACGTTCGTCTGAATCTGCAGTCACTGCGGTGATGGGAAATAGGGGACAGACCACGGTTTTCCCCCACCGTTCGCCCTGAGCCAGTCGAAGGGCTCGCCAAGGCTTCGACAAGCTCAGCCCGAACGGCGGTTGGAAGGCTTCGACAAGCTCAGCCCGAACGGCGGTGGGAAGGCTTCGACAAGCTCAGCCCGAACGGCGGTTGGAAGGCTTCGACAAGCTCAGCCCGAACGGCGGTTGGAAGGCTTCGACAAGCTCAGCCCGAACGGCGGTTGGAAGGCTTCGACAAGCTAAGAAATCGGGGACAGACCACGGTTTTCCTCAGTCATCATAGTGCGATGTGACAGTGGATGGCATCCCACTTCGCCGTGAGTGGGTCAGGCGTGAAGAAGGGCCAGTACACTACTCGGATGCGAGTTGAGAAGACCGACGAGTACCGCCACTGGATCGACGGCTTGAAGGACCAAGCCGGGCGAGCGCGTGTGCTGATGCGCGTTGATCGTCTTATCCACGGCAATCCTGGCGTACATCGGAATCTGACGCAAGGCGTGTCTGAGCTCAAAATCGATGTCGGTCCCGGATACAGGGTCTACTACTCACAGCGCGGAGAAAGATTGCTCCTCCTGGTCGCAGGCGGCGACAAGTGAACTCAGGCCAAGGACATCGCAAGGGCGCTGGAACTCAACCGGAACTTCGAGGAGTAGTTGCAATGACCAAGATTGCCACAGTTAAGTCGACGAAGACGAAGGCCACGGCTTACGACGTGTCGGAGCATCTGCGCACGCCGCAAGAGATGGCGGCCTACCTGGACGCTTGGCTCGAGGAAGCGCCTGAAGACGCAACTGGAATTGCCCGCGCCTTGGGCGATATTGCTAGAGCCAAAGGCATGTCCCAGGTGGCCAAAGATGCAGGCCTTAGCCGCGAGAGCCTCTACCGCGCTCTTAGTGCCGAAGGAAATCCTAGCTTTGCTACGGTGCTCAAGGTGGCCAAGGCACTTGGAGTGAGGCTTCACGCGCAGGCCGTGCCAAGTGGCTTCTCTTAAACGAAATAGGGGGTAGGCCACGTTTCCCTCCCGGTAGGGGGCGGCGCATATACTCATGACCCATGAATTTCGTCTGGAATCCTCGCAAGGCGTCAAGTAACCTCAAGAAGCACGAGCTTGGCTTTGAGGAGGCCAGCACCGTATTCCTCGATACACTATCTATCACGGGCGCTGACCCAGACCACTCAGATGGCGAGGAGCGGTGGCTGACCTTCGGAGTTTCAAAGCAAGGCACCTTCATGGCGGTGGCGCACGCTGACGAGGGTGACAACATCCGTATCATCAGTGCCCGCCGGGGCACTAAACCGGAAAGGAAGCTCTATGAAGAAGGCTAGCTCTCAAAAAGACACACTGCGCAGTGAGTACAAGCGGTCAGACTTTCCTGGCGGCTTTGTGCGTGGAAAATATGCGGATCGCGCTGCGGCGGCGTCCAACATTGCAGTATTAGAACCAGAGGTTGCGTCTGCATTTCCCAACAGTGCAGCGGTTAACCAAGCGCTCCGCACCATTATGCAGGCTGCAAAGCATGCGGCGGCCTAGACGCTTTTCCTCCACTGTTCGCCCTGAGCACCCTTGATTGTGGATCTCGAAATTAATCCCTATAATAGGGACAAATCTCCCTCAGAAAAGGATTTTGGTGAGTATTGCCGACTTCATGTTCACACCCAGTCTGCAACGTGTGCTGGGCGCAACGCTGCTGCAACCCGAGCGCAGTTTTACGCTGCAGGAACTGTTGCGGCTGGCGGACAGTGGACGGGGAGGCGCGCAAAAGCAGGTGGACCGGCTGGTCCAGGTCGGTGTACTCAAGGAAGAGGCACGACGAGGCCGCCAGCGCAGCATCCGCGCGAATACCGGATTTGCCCTTTATCCGGAGTTGGTGAGCATCGCGCGCAAGTCCTTTGCGGTCACGGAACCACTCAAGGAAGCCCTCGCGCCCTTTGCCGAGAGCATCACCTCGGCATTCGTGTACGGCTCCATCGCCAAAGGCACCGATTCCGATCAAAGTGACATCGACCTGATGGTCGTGGGCGATGTGCCACTGCTGGAACTGTCCGAGGCGTTGCACCAGGCCGAGCAGGTGTTGCAGCGCCCGGTCAATTTTTCGCTCTACGAGCCGGCAGAGTGGGCGGCGCTGGTCGCATCCGACCCCGTAATGGCCCAGATTGTCGAAGGGCCCACCCTGAGGATCCTGTAATGACACGCCCCACCGAATACGAAAATCTCATCAAGACCCGAGCTTTAGAAGCGGTCACGCCTACCCCTGGGGCAATAGCCGGTTTTCTGCGTAACGCAGCCGACTACAAGTCCACTGCCGAAGGGCTCGACCCGGTGCGCTCACTTCAAGTCTTCACCCTCGCCTACGAGGGGTACTTCCAGATAGTCCAGGCGGTGCTGGAATTTTATGAAGTACGCACCAAGGATGCCGGCCGCAACCTGGCTATCCAGCGGGTGACAGCTTCGCTGGGGGTAAGCTCCCAAGAGTTCGCGTTCATCACGAAAGCCCACGAGCGGCGTAACGGCACATCTTACCTGTCACCGTTTCCGCCAGTGTCCAAGGCAGAGGCCATCACCATGCTGACCATTTTGGGCAAGTACCTACCGGTTGCACATACGCTGACCGACACACCATAAGATCCAGGAAGAAATTTGGGTACAGCCCCCGGCTTTCCCCCACCGTTCGCCCTGAGCTAGTCGAAGGGCCCGCCAAGGCTTCGACAAGCTCAGCCCGAACGGCGGCGGAGGAAAATGTACTAGGAAAATAGCGAAATAGTGGTCAGGCCTCGTTTTTCCCAGCCGGGCACTGCTGCGCATAGGCTGGATATTGACATACCCGCTGCCATTCTTTAAACTTGGAGCGAGTGAGGTCGGTGCGGAAAATACTCTAACTACAATAAACGATATGCAAATCGAGTTCGACCCCGATAAGCGCGATCAGACACTCGCCCAGCGTGGTTTGGATTTTGCCCTAGCCGTTGAGGTGTTCGACGGGGTGAATGTCAGCGCAGAAGATGCTAGATTTGATTATGGCGAGCCAAGATTTACCACCGTCGGGGTACTGGATGGCCGGATGGTTATCGTGGTCTGGACGCCGCGCGGCGAGGTTCGCCGCATCATCAGCATGAGGAAAGCCAATGAACGTGAAATTGCAAGATTCACCCAAACCTTGGGTTGACCCGGATGACGCACCGGAGCTGACGGACGATTTTTTCGAGCAGGGAGAGTGGAAAATCGGTGCACGGCCGGTTTCGCCTGAAGCGGGCGCGGCTGCACTGCATGAGGCGCTGTCGCGTGGCCGCCCCAAGGCACAAAGCACCAAGCTGGCACTAACCGTGCGCTACGACGCAGAAGTCATCGAGGCCTTCAAGCTTACCGGTAAAGGTTGGCAAACACGGATGAATGATGCCTTGAAAGATTGGCTGCAAACGCATTGACAGAGAAATGGGGACGGAAATAGGGGACAAGCCTCAATTGGCGACATCCTGCGGGCACGGCCTTATTGCGGTGCCTCCCAAGGGTTGATGACGTTCAGCCCGGCAGCCTCAAAAGGGCTGGTGTCGCGGGTGGCGACGGTGAAGCCGTTGGCGAGGGCGACGGCTGCAATGAAGGCATCGGCCGTTTCGAGCGCCAAGCCGGCAGCGCGGGACTTGGCCAGCAGCTCGGCATAAGCCTTCGTGCAGGCCATATCGAACGACAGCACCCGATTGGCAAACAACGGCAGCAAGCACTTTTCTAGGTTCTCATGCAGGCTGTCCCGACGCTTTCCGGCCGGCATCAGCGCGATACCCGCACGCAGCTCGGCTACCGTGATCGCGGACAGATAGAGTGTTTCCAGCGCTTGCGCGTCGATCCAGTTCAAGACACGGGCATTGGGCTCTCGGCGCTGCGGCTCCGAAATCACGTTCGTATCAAGCAAAATCATTCGAAGCTCACTGCACGGGCCGCAGACTTGATGCGCGCGCGCTCAAACAAGGCGTGTTCTTCATCTGTCAGGCCACCAGCCTCGCGGGCGATAGAAGCCAAGAACGAGCCAAGTTTCATGCGGCCCTCTGGCTTCGCAGCCCGCTCCAGAATGTTGCGGATTTCGGCCTCGGTGCTGCGGCCATGCTGGGCAGCTTGGATTCGGATGGCCCGATGCACCTCATCGGGCAGATTTCTTACATTCACGTTTGCCATTTGGTAAATCTCCATGCAAAACTATCAATGCACCCATTGTATTAGAATGATACCAAAACGCAAGCATTTTAGAAATAGGGGGCATAACGCCGCAGGTTTTTTTGCGTTGCGGAGATGGTAACTCGGATTTAATGTGTATGTGAAAAACACTTGACTCGCTCTCCCTGAATGGGCAGCAGAGGACTTTGCCATGGCAAAGCCCGCAAGCGAGGTGCTGCCGCCGGAAATGTACGCCGCGCTGGTCGCCAAGCGCCCACGCGGTAGACCAAAGGCAGAAGCAACCAAGGTGTTCACCGCGATTCGCCTAGACGCTGATTTGCTTGAAGCATTCAAGTCCAGCGGCAAGGGCTGGCAGACCCGCGTGAATGCTGCACTGCGCCAGTACCTGAACGAGCACCCCATCGCCTAAAGGAAATCGGGGACTGACCACCGTTTTACTCAGTCATGACAGTGCGATGTGACAGTGCTGTCTCTTGACATGTGCCGGCGATGCAGGCACACTGGCTGCTTCCTCTACGCACGAGTCCTTGCCGATGCCCAAGACCACACTAGTATTCGCCGTCCTGCTGATCGCCCTTGGGGTGGTTGCCTTCGGGATCTCCTCGAACCGCACCGCCCTGCTGCCGGCATACTTGGGCGCTGCGCTTGCAGTACTGGGCGGTCTCTCGCTGGCCTTCGAAGGCGCCCGCAAGCACCTGATGCAGGTGGCAGGGGTGGTGGCGTTGCTCGGGGCACTCGCACCGGCGGCGGTACTCGTGATCCGCGCCGCCCAGATGAGCCCGCTCGCGCTGTGGGTCAACATCGGCATGCTGGCACTGTCGGCGGGGCTGCTCGTGCTGATGCTGCGCTCCTTCATCGACACCCGTCGAAGGGCATAGGAAACTTAAGCGCAGTCGCCATTGCCCTGTGCGAGGCCGCGACGGGGCCGAAACCGGCCTGAACTGCCTAGGAAATAGAGGGGTCAGGCCGGTCTGCCCCCCTTTTTTTCTGGCGATCAGAGCCCAGCCAAGTTCTCGATCGCATCAATCACCATACCCGTCCCCACGGCTATCAACAGGATGTCGGCCGCGACGCGAACGTATTTGTGGCCCGCAGGCGGGACGCCCAATCGCATTTCCAGTTCGCGGGGTAAGGGGTAGATCACCACACCGCCAGGCAATGGCGCGCCCCGTTGCCACTGCTTGGCTTGACCTGGCGGCAAGCAGCCATTGTTCTTCTTGGCCAAGCCTGGTGGGCAGTTGCCCGCCGACACACGTGGCGCAAAATAAGATCGAACGGCACGCCGCTGCTCGTCGCCAAAGCGGATGTTCGAACTCACGCCAGCAGAACCTCCGATGTGCGCACCGCCGCCCATCGGGGCTGAGCTTGGGGCTTGCGCTCGATCCCTGCCCTGACCTTGGCCTTGGCCTTGGCCCTGACCTTGGCTTCCTGCCGATTCCGGTTTGGCCGCCCACACAGGCTGGGCGACCATCAAGGCCACACCGAGCACCAGCCCCCACGGGGCCCGATGGGCATGCTGAATGTTCATGGTGAATTCCTTCTCGAATATTTGATGCTTCATCGTAGCAGGGCGCGAGGCATACACCCAAGCCAGTTGTAACCATCTGCAAGGGGGGGCCATGCACTCACAAAAGGATACCAATGGGGCCTTGCCCGGCTGTGTAAAAATCAGCCTTGTCGAGTTTTTACCCCCCATTCTTGCACCCATGCGCCATTTCCCTTCAGCGGCCAGCGGCCCCACGCGCCTGTGCGACACCGTGGTGAGTATGATGAGTTTACCCATGACGCCCCAAAGCAGTTACCACCGCCGCTTAGACGCGGTCACACACACCAGCGTGGTGGCGCTGTTTTTTGCCTTCCCCATTTCGCTCAGCTTGGCCAACCTGCTGATGGTTTGGGTGTTTTTGCTCTGGCTTCTGAGCGGGCGCTTTGTGCAAGCCGGGCAACTGCTCAAAAGCAACCCGGCTGCCTGCGCTGCGCTGGCCCTGTTTGGTGTGGTGCTGTTGGGGGTGTTGTACAGCCCAGCTCCTTGGCCCGACATCCAAAACCACCTGGAAAAATACGTCAAGCTAATCATGGTGGCGGTGCTGTTGTTTGTGCTGGCCCCGGTGCCGGCGCTGCAGCAGCGCGCCTTGCTGGCTTTTGCCTTGGCGATGGGATTCACGGCCGCTTCCTCGTGGCTCAACATCTGGTGGCAGTTGCCGTGGTCGGAGACGCAAAACCAAGGCTGGGGCGTGAACCACCACGTGTTTGGTGACTACATCACGCAAAACGTGATGATGAGTCTGTTTGTGCTGCTGGCGCTGGAGCGGGCTTGGAATGGCTCGGTCGTTTGGCGGCGCGGCCTGTGGGCGCTGACCGGGCTGCTGGCGGCGCTGAGCATTACGCACCTCTCGATCGGGCGCACCGGTTTTGTGCTGCTGCTGGTCGTGCTGGGGGTATTTTTGCTGGCACAACTGCGCGGGCGTACGTTGCTGTTGGCGCTAACCGCTGCCGCCTTGGCGGTGGCGGCGGTCTTTGCGAGCTCGGCCCCGATGCAACAGCGCTTTGCCCAAGCTTGGGCCGAGGCACGCCAGTTCGAAGCCGATAACCAGAGCTCGATTGGTCACCGCATTTACAACATCGAAACCACCACCCGGCTGGTGCTGCAAAAGCCCTTGTTGGGCTGGGGCACCGGGGCCTACCACACAGAAATCTGCCATGTGCTCGAGGACCCGGCGCAATGCCCCACGTTCAGTTGGCACCCCCACAACCAATACCTGTTTTTTGCCGCTGGCCATGGTGTGCTCGGCTTGGGCATATTTTTGGCCTTGCTGGGAGGAATGGCTTGGCAGGCGCAGCGCTCCACCCATGCGCAGGCGCGTATTTTGCTGCTCGGCTTGACAGCCCTGTTGGCGGTTAATAGCCTGTTCAATTCACCGCTGTGGAGCGCACGCGAGAGCCACTTTTTTATCTTCATGGCGGGCCTGCTGCTAAGCATGGCTTGGGTAACGCAGCGGCAGCGGGCCATAGTGGGCGAACCGGCTACCACACCAGATTCAAAGCCAGCAGGTGGTGCACCTAGCGCTTGACGTTGCCCTGCAAGGTGTCGCGGTCATAGTGCAGCGCGGCGTAGCGGAAAAAAGCTTCAAGCGCGAAAAAAAACGCGTACAGAAATCCAGGTCCACCCGACAAAAAGCAGGCGCGTAGTAAATACAGGCGCAAGAACACGGCCAAAGCCGATGCCAATCCACGCAGCACACCTCCGCGCTGACCAGCCCGTTTGCTTGCACCAAGCATGGAATATTGGGCGAGTTTGCGCAGGCTGTCGTGGACGGTTTCGCGCGAGTAATGCAGCAGTGAGGAGCGAAACACGCGCCGCTCTACTTTGAGGTCGCTCAACACTGGCCCCTCGTGCACCACGCCTTCAAAGCGCAGCAGCAACTTGCGCGGAAAGAACCGGGCCAAACTTTTCTTGCGCAGAAGGTTAAAAATAGGGCGCCCAAAGGCGATTTCTTGCCAGTGGGTCTCGCCCACCAGCGGGCGCTGCAAGTCCCGCGCGGCTTCAATTTCTAGGCGCAGCGCCGGGCTGATGACTTCGTCGGCATCAAGGAAGAAAATGCAATCCTCGACACAGTGCTCCAACAAGCGGTTGCGCTGCACGGCAAAGCCCTGCCAGTCGGGGTAGTTGTGCACTTCGGCCCCCATTTCGAGGGCGATTTCGCGCGTGCGGTCGCTGCTGCCGCTGTCGATTACCAGCACCCGATCGGCAAAGCGAGCGCTCTCCAAGCATTGGCGAATGCGGCGTTCTTCGTTCAAGGTGAGCACGCCGATGCACAGGGTGGGGCGATTGGGGGTTGCTTGAGTCATGGGGCTTTCCAGTCCAGCGTGCCGCGCAGGCGGCCCCACATGCGCGCCAGCAAGCGCGGTGAGAGCAGCAGCAGGCGCAGCGGCAGGTTGAGCACGGTACCAAGCAGCAGGCGCTGGCGCTGGCGCTGGGCCTGCTGGGGCGAGAGGTGTTTGTGGCTGAAAATGAGCTTGGACTGCGCGTGGTGGTAGCCGCGCCAGTATTCGCTGCGCCATGGGCTGGGGCCGCGCACCGAGCCGCGCGAGCGGTGCAGCGCGCTGCAGGCCGGATCCAGAATCATTGGGCGCTGGAGCTGGAACAGGCGCAGGCAGAGGTCATCGTCCTCGTAGTAGAGGAAGAAGCGTTCATCAAAAAAGCCGATGTCGGCAAAACGGGCCAGCCGCAGCAGCATGGCAGCCCCGCAAACAAAACCGACGCAGGCCGCGCCAGTGGCGGCGGGGCCTTTGGATGGCCAAAGCGTATGCGGCCAGCGGTAATTGATTTCAGCCTTGCCTCTGGGGTCAGTGAGTTGCGGAGCCACAACGGCGGCTTCGGGGTAGGCGTCGGCGCTGCGCACGAGCTGCGCCAGCGCGGCGGGTTCGAGTTCGCAATCGGGGTTGAGCAGCAGCGCAAATTCGGTTTGAACGCGCTCCAAGCCGCGGTTGTTGGCGGCCCCAAAACCGAGGTTGCGCTCCAGCGCCTGCACGCTGGCGTGCGGCAGCAACGCAGTGGCGGCAGCGGTGCAGCCGTCGGCGCTGGCGTTGTCAACCACCCGCACGTGCGGGCAATGTCTCAAAAGGTGCGCCAGCGCCGGCAGGCAGTGGGCGCTGTTGTAGGTGACCACCACCACGGTGACGCGCTCAAGCAGCGCTTTTGTTGCGGCGCGGCTCTCTTCCAAGGCCGACGCGCTGAGCGGCATGGCGAATTAAACCGCCGTCAGCCAATGCGCATATTTTGGGTTGCGCCCGCCCACGATGTCGAAAAAGGCGCTCTGGATGCGCTCGGTGATCGGGCCACGGCTGCCGCAGCCGATCTCGAGCCGGTCGAGCTCGCGGATGGGGGTGACTTCGGCGGCGGTGCCGGTGAAGAAGGCTTCGTCGGCGATGTAAACCTCGTCGCGGGTGATGCGTTTTTGCACCACTTCGAGCCCGAGGTCGCGCGCGATATGGAACACGGTGTTGCGCGTGATGCCGTTGAGCGCGCCGGCGGAAAGGTCTGGGGTGTAGATCACGCCGCCTTTGATGATGAACAGGTTTTCGCCCGCGCCTTCGCTCACGAAGCCGCTGGCGTCGAGCAGCAGCGCTTCGTCGTAGCCGTCGTCGGTGGCTTCCATATTGGCCAAAATCGAGTTGGTGTAGTTGCTCACCGCCTTGGCTTGGGTCATGGTGATGTTGACGTGGTGCCGGGTGTAGCTGCTGGTTTTGACGCGGATGCCGCGCTTGAGCCCTTCTTCGCCCAGGTAGGCGCCCCAGGCCCAGGCGGCGACCATCAGGTGCACGGTGTTGCCTTTGGGGCTGATGCCGAGTTTTTCGCTGCCAATCCAGGTGAGCGGGCGCAGGTAGCCGCTTTGCAGGCCGTTGGCGCGGATGACCTCGCACTGGGCGGCGTTGACCTGCTCGGGCGTGAAGGGGATTTTCATGCGCAAAATCTTGGCGCTGTTAAAGAGCCGCTCGGTGTGCTCTTGCAGCCTGAAGATGGCGGTGCCGCTGGCAGTGGCGTAGGCGCGCACGCCCTCGAAGGCGCCGCAGCCGTAGTGCAGGGTGTGGGTGAGTACGTGCACGCGGGCGTCGCGCCAGTCGATCAACTGGCCGTCCATCCAGATTTTGCCGTCGCGGTCGGAAAGGGGCAGGGCTGCGGTCATGGTCGAGGGTCCCTTGTGGGGTGATTGCATGTAAAAAATGACATTTTACGTGGTGCCGTAACTTGATATGGCTGCGCGATAGTCGCCCCGAGGGAGCCGCCACCACGGAGCGCAAAAAATCAAGCCGTCAGGGTGGCATTTTGTGCCAGGGCTTGGGAGTACAAGCCGTCTAGCAAGGTGCGGGCGTCTGGGTAGCCAGCAGCACTGCGCTTTTCCTCCCGGGCAATTGCCAGGCGTTTGAACACGTGGCCTTCGAGCACGCGCCGCGCGAGGTAGCGGTGCCACTTGCGCTTGTGCAAGCCCTCTAGCAAGGCGTTGCTGGGCTGATATGAGGGCGCAACTGAGTCGGCCAGCTCTTGGGCGCGGCGCGCCAATACCATCAAGTTGGCACTCTCGCCATAGCTGCGGGCTATGATTTCCAGGCCAGCAGCGCGCATCACCGCATCGAGGGTGTGCGGAGTGAAGTACAGGGTGTGGGCGCGAAAAAACACATTTTTTGGTGAGCTAAAGGCGCTGGCATCGGGCATTTCGAGCAACAGCAAGCCATTGGGGCTGAGCAAGTTGCGCAAGGCCTCAAGGGTTTCAATGGGCTGCGTCAGGTGCTCGAACACGTGGAACATACTGAGCAAATCGACACTGCCCGGCTCTTGCAAGGCCAGTTGGCTTTGCAAGGAACCGGTGGCTACGTCCAGCCCCAGGTGCTGGCGTGCGTGCAGCGAATAGCCCGCATGGGGCTCGATTCCACGTGCTTGACAGCCAAGGTGGCGCATCAGGTAAACGAACTCACCGCTCGATGCGCCCACATCGAGGGTGCGCAGGGGCTGGAACTGCGGCTGATGCCTGCGTGCCCACTGCCAGCGCTGCAGGGCCAAGCGGCCAGCGCGCAAGACGTGGCGCAAGCTCGGTTGGGTGGCCTGCTTGTAGTCTTGACGGTAATGCTGCTCGTACCACTGAGCCAGTTCGGCCTCGGTGGGCAGCGGGTCTTGACGGCCCAAGCCGCACGCATCGCACATCAGCACCCGCAGGGGTTGACCCGATTTGCCGTCGGTGCTCGACAGCAGGGTGCCTGAATAACTGCCACACACTGGGCAAGGTGTCTGTGCTTTCATGTTTTCGATTGTGCCCGATTGGGCCCCGTCAAAAAAAAACTTCAATAATTTGCTGGAAGGCCCTAAAGTTTCACACAAGGGCGCCGATGATGGTTGGGAAGGCTGTCATACCGTCCAGCCTTTGCCTTGCGTTGGAGTCTGCCATGCTGAACATCTCATCTGTTGCCGTTGCGCCGGTGCCTGCCCAGGGGCCGGTGGCGGCGCGTGTGCAGCCCACCACCCCCGCCCGCGCCAGCGAGCACGTTTCGCCGCGCAGCCAAGGGGTGGGTGCCCCGGTGGCGCCGGCGGGCGAGGGTTCGCGCACCCAAGCGGTCTATGCGCCGCCTGCGCTGCCCCCGGTCAACCCGACCGACCAAGCGCTGCGCGCCAATATGTACGACAACGCGGCGGCACCCGAGCGCATGAACGCCCAAGCCCAAGCCGATTTGGCGGCTTCTGTGTTGGCGCAGCGGCAAGCCCTCGAGGCCGCCCCCAGCCTGCAAGGCTTCGAGCAAGAGCGCGTCGAGCGCGCACGCCGCGAGCAACCCGCACCCAAGCTCGAGGGCCAAATGCCGCCGCCGCAGCCCAACCCCGTGGATGAAGCGCGCGCCAACCAAATTCGCGACTTGCTGCCCAATGTCTGGAGCGCCAGCCGCTTTGCCGCCGACCAGTTGATCGGCGATGAAGCGCGCGAGGCGGCGCAGCGGCGCGCCGATCTGATTGCGCCGCAGCAGCCCAGCCCCATCGAGCGCGCCCTCGAGGCGGCGGCCGACAGCTACCAGACCACCTCGTCGCTGCCCTTGCCGCCCAGCGCCGGAGTGAATGTGGATCGGCTGATCTAGGGAGTCAAATCCGGTGCCGCACCCCGGCACCTTGCAGCCGCTCCAGCAGCGCCTTGGCAATGCCTTTGAGCGGCAGCACCTCGCTGGCGGCGCCGTGCTGGATGGCCACCTTGGGCATGCCAAAGACCACGCAACTGGCTTCGTCTTGCACGATGTTGTGGCTGCCGGCGTCGAGCATTTCTTTCATGGCCGCACCGCCGTCGCCGCCCATGCCGGTGAGCATGACGCCGATGGCGTTGGGCCCGAGCACGCGCGCGCAGGATTTGAACAGCACCTCGACCGAGGGCTTGTGCCGGTTCACCGGCGGCGAATCATCCACCACCGCCACGTAGTTGGCACCGCTGCGCGCCAGTGAGAACTGCTTGCCGCCGGGGGCAATGTAGGCGTGCCCGGGCAGGATGCGCTGCCCATCGACGGCCTCTTGCACGCGCATGCGGCAGAGCGAATCGAGCCGGGCCGCAAAGCTGGTGGTGAAGCCCGGCGGCATGTGCTGCGTGATGACGATCGCGGGCGCGTCGGCGGGCAGTTCCACCAAAATTTCTTTGATGGCCTCGGTGCCGCCGGTAGAGGCGCCGATGCAGATGATTTTTTCGGTCGAGAGGCGGCCTAGGCTGACCGGGCGCGCGGCCGCGCTGCTGGCCGATTCGGGTGCCCGCGCCAGCATGGGGGCCGGCGCAGGCGCCACGTGGCGCGCCACGCGCGCCTGGCTGGCGATGCGGATTTTGTCCACGATCTCCTCGCCCAGCGCCTTGAGGCCGCTGCTCACCCCAATGCGCGGCTTGGCCACAAAATCGACCGCCCCCATTTCGAGCGCGCGCAAGGTGGTGTCGGCCCCTTGTTCGGTGAGCGTCGAGACCATGACCACTGGCATCGGGCGCAGCTTCATCAGGCGCGAAAGGAACTCCAGCCCGTCCATTTTGGGCATTTCCACGTCGAGCGTGATCACGTCTGGGTTGAGCTCGCGGATCATCTCGCGCGCCTGCAGCGGGTCGTTGGCAGCGCCGATGCACACCATGTCGGGTTGCTGGTTGATGATTTCGCTCAGCAGGCTGCGCACCAAGGCCGAATCATCGACCACCACCACTTTGATTTTTGCCATGTGATAAAAAATCAAAACAAATCGATCGAGCCGCCGGCCGTGGCCTGCACCACTTTGGTGGCCACGCCCTGGCGTTCTTGGGCTTCGAGCGTATCCGGGTGGGCGTGCGCCAGTCGCTTGACCATGGCCTTGCCGCTGACCGGAAAAAACACCACCTTGCGCGGGTAGATGTCGAGCACGTCTTTGGAGACCACCGGAATGCGCTCGGTGGCCAAATAATCAAGCACAAACTTGGTGTTGCGCTCGCCCACATTCATGGTGCTAAAGCCCGCGATCACGGCCCCGCCGCCAAAGACCTTGGCCTGCATGTACTCGCGCGAGGAACCCTGCTTGACCAGTTCGTTGATGAGCAGTTCCATGGCGTAGGAGCCGTAGCGGCCCGAGGTGTCGGCCCCGCCTTCGGGCAGCATGAAGTGGTTCATGCCGCCGATGCGCAGGCGCGAGTCCCAGATGCAGGCGGCAATGCACGAGCCGAGCACGGTCATGATCACCAAGTCTTCGTTGGCGACAAAGTACTCGCCCGGCAGCACCTTGGCCGCGTTGTACTTGAAGTGCTGGTCGTGAAAGAAAAACGAGGCCTCACCCGGTCGGCGGGAGCGGGTCTTGAGGGTCTGCAGGTGTTCGAGGCTGCGGTGCATAGGGGGGACGTCAGACTTTTTCGTAGATGGTTTTGCCGCGCAAGGCAAAAAGCGTCTTCACGTCGCTGAAGTTTTCGGCGTGGCCGACAAACAGCGCGCCACCGGGCTTGAGGAGGCGGTGCATGCGCGTGAGCACCTGACGCTGGGTGGCGTGGTCGAAATAGATCATGACGTTGCGGCAAAACACCACGTCAAAGCTCTCGCGCAGGCTCCAGTGGTCTTCGATCAGATTCAGGGTGAAGAACTCGATGTGGCGCTGCAGCTCGGGGCGCACCCGCGCCAGCCCCGTGTTGTCGCCCTTGCCCTTGAGAAAATACTTCTGCAACTGGGTTTGGCTAAGGTTTTTCAGACCCTCGAGCTTATACACCCCGCGCGCGCCGGTGGCCAGCACCTTGGTGTCGATGTCGCTGGCCCAGATCTGGAAACGCCCACCCATGCCGAGGGCATCGGCCAGGGTGATGGCGATCGAGTAGGGTTCCTCGCCGGTGGAGGCGGCCGAGCACCAGATTTTCCAGTCGTGCCCCGGGGGGGCGGCGCGAACCAGGCGTGCCAGCTCTTCGAAGTGGTGGTTTTCGCGGAAAAACGAGGTCAAATTGGTGGTGAGCGCGTTCACGAAGGCCTGCCACTCGTCGGCATCGCCCTGGTGCTCGAGCCACTTGAGGTAGTCGGCAAAGCTGCGGTGGCCGGTTTCACGCAGGCGGCGCGAGATGCGGCTGTAGACCATGGCCTGCTTGCCCTCGTGCAGGCTGATGCCGGCGTGGCGGTAGATGAGGTCTTTGATGCGGCGAAAGTCGGACTCGGTCCAGGCGAATTCCCGACTTTGCACGGCCTCGGCCTGGTCATTCATGGCGCTTGGTGGGTGCGGGGCTATGGGCTTGGAAGGGGGCCTTCAGGCCTGACGCGAGCGCCGCACCAAGGCCGAGGTGTCCAGGATCAGCGACACCCGGCCATCACCCAAAATGGTGGCGCCGGACACGTTGGGCACTTTTTTATAGTTCGACTCCAGGTTTTTGATCACCACCTGCTGCTGCCCGAGCAGTTCATCGACCATCAGGGCCACGCGCGCCCCGTCGGACTCGACCACCACCATGATGCTGTTGGACGATGCGTCGGCGTGTGGGCGCGGCACGCCAAAGGTGCGATCGGTTTCGATCACCGGCATGTATTCCTCGCGCACCTTGACCAGGCGCAAGTTTTGCGCCACCGTGTTGATGGTGTTGGACTCGACCTGGAACGACTCCACCACCGATGACAGCGGCAGGATGTAAACCTCGTTCGAAACGCGCACCGTCATGCCATCCATGATGGCCAGCGTGAGCGGCAGCCGCACCTTGACGCTCATGCCAAAGCCCTCGGCCGAATCGAGCTCGACCGTGCCGCCTAGGGATGAGATGTTTTTCATCACCACGTCCATGCCGACGCCGCGGCCCGACACATCGGTGACCACGTCGGCGGTGGAAAAACCGGGCGCGAAGATGAGCTGCCAGACATCCTGGTCGCTCATGTCGTCGGGGGCGTGTATGCCTTTGGATCGCGCTTTCTCCATCAGTTTGGGGCGCGACAGGCCCTTGCCGTCGTCGCGCACCTCGATCAGGATCGAGCCGCCCTGGTGCGCCGCGCTCAGGGTGATGGTGCCGGTTTCGGGCTTGCCGCGTGTGGCGCGCTCGGCGGGCAGTTCGATGCCGTGGTCGCAGCTGTTGCGGATCAGGTGCGTGAGGGGGTCGGTGATTTTTTCGATCAGGCCCTTGTCGAGTTCGGTGGCTTCGCCTTGGGTGACGAGCTCGACCTTTTTACCCAGCTTGCTGGCGAGGTCGCGCAGCATGCGCGGGAAGCGGCTAAAGACGACCGACATTGGGATCATGCGGATCGACATGATCGATTCTTGCAGATCGCGGGTGTTGCGTTCGAGGTCGGCCAAGCCGGCCAGCAACTGCTGATTCAGCGTGGAGTCGAGGGCGCGGCTGTTTTGCGCCAGCATGGCTTGGGTGATGACGAGCTCGCCGACTTGGTTGATGAGCTGGTCGATCTTGCTCACCGACACGCGCAGCGTGGTGGCCTCGGGCTGGGCGGCGCTGGCCGCTGCGGCAGCCGCTGGGCGGGTGGTTTTGGCCGCATCGGCGGGTTTGAGGCCGGGTTCGGTGGCGGCAGCGCCGCTGTTTGGCCCCTCGTGCAGCAGCTCGCGGGCGTGGCTTTGGGGCGTGACCGGGTTGCCCGGCGCACCCGCAAACAGGCCGTAGCCCTGCACCAGGTCGGGCTCGGGCACCACGGCCCCGCTGCTCGTGACGCTGCTGCCCGGCACCGGGCTGCCGGGGGCGCCGGCAAACAGGCCATAGCCCTGCTCGATCACATCGCCGTGGGCGTCTGGGGCCGCAGCGGCTGGACTGGTGGCTTGCAGGAGGATCGCGTCTTTGGCGATGTGGAAGGCGAACAGGTCCAGCAGCTCGGAGTCGCTGCTGGTGGTGTGGATTTCATAGATGCGGCAAGCGCCTTCGTCGCGCTCGGCGCTGATGCGGCCCAGGCCGGCGATTTCGCGAAACAGGTCTTTGATGGGGTCGGCCTGGGCGGTGTCGCTCAAAGGGCCGATGCGGGCTTGCACGCTGCGCTCGACGCCGGGGGCCGAAGCCGCCGGCATGCCGCCGAAGGACGCCGGAGCGGGGGCCGGAGTTGGCGCGGGAGCGGGCGCCGCGACCACCGGTGCCGCTGCAGCGCCGCTGGCCAGCACGCGCAGGCGCTGCACCAGACCGGCGGTTTCGGGCACCGCGGCGCCCGAGCCCTGGTGCCGGGCCAGCAGGCCCTTGAGCGCGTCGGACGACTCCAGCAGCACATCGACCATGGGTGCGGTGGGCTTGAGCTCGTGGCGGCGCAGCTTGTCGAGCAGGCCTTCCATTTGGTGCGTGAGCTCGGCCACGTCTTCGAAGCCAAAGGTGGCGGCGCCGCCCTTGATCGAGTGCGCGCAGCGAAAGATGGCGTTGAGCTCTTCGTCGTCGACCGTTTCAAGGTCGAGGTTGAGCAGTTGCTGCTCCATCTGCTCCAGGTTCTCGCCCGCTTCTTCGAAGAAGATCTGGTAGAACTGGGTCAGGTCAAAGCCGTCGTTTTTCGCGTCTACCATGGTCTGTGGAGTCTCGTTCGGGGCGGGAAAAGTGGGGGGTGGCGGTGCGAAGCAAGCGCGGCGGGGTCAGACGATCACTTTGCGGATGACCTCGATCAGGCGGCTGGGGTCAAAGGGTTTGACCAGCCAGCCGGTGGCACCCGCGGCGCGCCCGGCTTGCTTCATCTGGTCGCTCGATTCGGTGGTGAGAATGAGGATGGGGGTGAGCTTGAAATTGGGGTGCTCACGCAACTTGCGCGTCAGGCCGATGCCATCGAGGCGCGGCATGTTCTGGTCGGTGAGCACGAGGTCGAACGATTGCTTTGCGGCTTTTTCGAACGCATCGACACCATCCACGGCCTCGACCACCTTGAAGCCGGCGCTGGCGAGCGTAAAAGAAACCATCTTGCGCATGGAGGCCGAATCGTCGACGGCAAGGATCGAATGCATGGCGGTACCTTGTAAATTTTTGGGGAGGGTTGCAGGGTGCGGCGCGGCGCGCGGCGCTTAGAACAGTTCGATCGAACCGGCGTCCATTTCGCTTTGCGTCACCGGGTTGGGGTTGCGGGGCATGTGGGTCACCACCATGCCGGACTCGTTTTCGTCGGGCTCGAGCGCCTGGTCGGCCAAAATGTAGGCGCAGCCTTTGAGCACCTTGCCGATGTGCACCAGCAGTTGCGAGGACATGTCGTGAAACTGCAGCTCGGTCACGGAGGTGTGCAGGCAGCTTTGCAACTCGGTCTTGAGAGCCCCGTCGGGTATTTGTTCGGCGCTTTGCAAGGCGGCATTGAAGCGGTCCAGCAGGTTGGCGGTGGCGTGGTCGAGCAGGCCTTCGAGGCGTTTGAGGTCGTTCATGGCCACCAGCAGCGAGTCTTGCAAGTCGGCCACCACCGCCACCGGCATTTCGACCACCGGTTCGTCGCTGGGGCCGCTGGGCAAGGCCTCAACCGTGGTGTATTCCTCGCGCGGCCAGCGGCGCTGATCGTGCGAGGTGGGTGCAGGTGTGTGCATGGTGGCAAGCAAAAAAGCCGTGAATGCGGTGAGAATTATCTACTCTCGCATCTTAGCTTGTAATGAGGGGGGGTCACAATGGGAAACTAGACAGCCGCGCAAGTTTAGACTCGGGGCAGAGGTCCCTTGTTTTGAACCCTTTGCACCTGCTCCACCTCGAGGACAACCCCGCCGACCACGAACTGGTGCGGCGCTGCTTGCTGCGCGCCGAGTTCGAGGTGCGGCTCACGCTGGTCGAGACCATGGCCGAGTTTGAGTCGGCGCTGCGTCAGGGCGAGGTGGACGCGGTGCTGGCCGACTACCACTTGGCCGGTTTTTGCGGCATGCAGGCGTGGGATTGGTTGCGCCAGCAAGGGCTGGAGCTGCCTTTTGTGATCGTCTCGGGGGCCATTGGCGAGGCCACGGTGGCCGATGCCTTGCTGCGCGGCGTGAGCGACTACGTGGACAAAAACCGGCTGGCGCGCCTGCCCACGGCCTTGCAGCGGGCACTGGAGCTGCATGCCAACCGGCGTATGCAGGCGCAGGCGCAGGCCGAGCTGACCGAGTCGCGCCGCCGCCTGGTGGACTTGACCGAGCATTTGCAGCTTGGGCTGGAGCGTGAGCGCGCCGACATTGCGCGCGAGATTCACGACGACATCGGCGGTGCGCTGGCGGCGCTCAAGCTCGATCTGGCGTGGCTGGGGCGGCATGTGCCGCAGCCCGAGGCGCAGGCGCATGTGCGCGCGGCGCTCGAAATGGCCGAGCACGCGCTGCTGGCCAGCCAGCGCCTGATGCGCAACCTGCGCCCGGCGGTGCTGGACCAGGGCCTGCAGCCGGCCCTGCAGTGGCTGGTGCGCACCTTTGCCGAGCGCACCGGGGTGGCGCTGCGGCTCGAAGGCGAGTTGCGCGCCCCGGTGGAGCCGCAGCTGGCGATGGTGGTTTACCGCACCGCGCAAGAGGCGCTCACCAACGTGCTCAAGCACGCGCAGGCGCGCAACGTGCGGCTGGAGTTGAGCGACCTCGAAGGCGTGCTTACGCTGGAGGTGAGCGACGACGGCTGCGGTGCCAGCGCTGCCGATCTGGCCAAGCTGCAATCGTTTGGCCTGCTGGGTTTGCGCGAGCGCGCCCAAGGGGCGGGCGGCTGGCTCGATGTGGCCACGGCGCCGGGGCAGGGCATGACGCTGATTCTTTCCTTGCCGCTGGCCGGCGGCAAGACCGCAGACTGGGAATGAAATGATTAAAGTAGTTTTGTGTGACGACCACGCCATGTTGCGCCGCGGTGTGCGCGACACGCTCGCCGAAGCCACCGATGTGCGCGTGATTGGCGAGGTCGACGGCTACCCGGGCCTGCGCGAGCTGCTGCGCCTGCAGCGCCCCGATGTGCTGCTGCTCGACGTCGACCTGCCCGGGCGCAGCGGGCTGGAGATTCTGGCCGTGTTGCAGCAAGAGGAGGCGCCGCTGCGCACGCTCATGGTCTCGATGTACCCGGTTGACCAGTACGCGCTGCGCTGCCTCAAGGCCGGGGCCATGGGCTACCTCAACAAGGGTGGCGACCCGGCGGCCTTGATCACCGCCGTGCGCACCGTAGCCCAGGGGCGCAAATACCTCCCGCCCGAGGTGGCCGAGCTGCTGGCCAATCACCTGAGCGCGCCCGAGTCGGCGCAGTTGCACGACAGCCTGTCGGAGCGCGAGTTGCAGACGCTGCGCAAGATCGCATCGGGCAAAAAGCTGGCGCAGATCGCCCAAGATCTGATGATCAGCCCCAAAACCGTGAGCGTCTATAGGGCCCGGGCGCTGGAAAAGCTGGGCCTGAGCAACAACGCCGAACTCACCGTGTACGCAATCCGCAACCAGTTGGTGTGAACCCGTGCAGGCGGGGTTTGCAGCGCCACTCAACCAGCCAAGAACAAGTCGGTGATGACGCGCATGAGCTGCAACACCGGCTGATCGAGCAGTGGCAGCGTAAAGGCAATGCCCACCAGACCGACCGAGAGCGTGAGCGGAAAACCGATGGCAAACACGTTCATTTGCGGCGCGATGCGCGTGATGATGCCCAGCACCACGTTGACAAACAGCAGCATGCCGATCATGGGCAGGGCGATCCACAGGCCGTAGTAAAAAATCAGCCCGCCCAGCTCGTGCAGGCGCATGGTCTGCACCACCGCCAGCATGTCGCCCCCGACCGGGAAGGTCTGAAAGCTGTGTGTCACGGCCATGATCAGCATCAGGTGCCCGTTCATGACCACGAACAAGAGCATGGTCATGTTGCCAAAATAGCGCCCGACTGGGCTCGACTGCGCGTTGGTGGCCGGGTCAAAGAAGCCGGCAAAGTTCAGGCCCATCTGCAAGCCGATGATCTCGCCCGCCATTTCCACCGCCGCAAAGACGATGCGCACCGCCAGCCCGATCGAGACGCCGATGGCGATCTGCTGGATCACCGCGCCCAGCGCCTCGGGGCTGGTGAGCGAGAGCATGGGCGGCGTGGGCAGGGCCGGCTGGATGCAGACCGCGATCAGAAAAGCCAGCGCCACCTTCAGGCGCATGGGCACCGAGCGCGAGGAAAAAATCGGGGCGCTGGCGAATACACCCAAAATGCGCAAAAAAGGCCAGAAGATGGGCGCCACCCAGGCCATGATCTGGGCCTCGGTGAAAGTGATCATGGGGCCGTCCACGTGCCGTTGCCCCGTGCCCTAGACCGCGTACTCGGGGATCGAGAGCAAGATGCGGCGCAAAAAATCGACCAGCGTGGTCAGCATCCACGGCCCTGCGAGCGCAAACACCACCACCGCCGCCACGATCTTGGGCACGAAGGAGAGCGTGGCCTCGTTGATCTGCGTCAGGGCCTGAAACAGGCTCACCACCAGCCCGACCGCCAAAATCACACCCAGCAGCGGCGCCGAGACGGCCAGCAGGATGAAGAGCGCGTTTTGACCGATGGTGAGTACGGCTTGGGCATCCATGTTATTTTTATCAGATTCGGCCGGATGGGCGCTAGACCACGAAACTCGCCGCCAGCGAGCCGATCAGCAGGTTCCAGCCGTCGGCCAGCACAAAAAGCATGAGCTTAAAGGGCAGCGCCACCAGCACCGGCGAGAGCATCATCATGCCCAGCGACATGAGCACGCTGGCCACGATCAGGTCGATCACCAGAAAGGGGATGAAAATCAAAAAGCCGATCATGAAGGCGGTTTTGAGCTCGCTGATGACGAAGGCCGGCACCAGCACCCGAAAGGGCGCGGTTTGCACGGTCACGCTTTCGTCCAAGCCGGCTAAATTGGCAAACATGAGGAAATCGGCTTGGCGCGTTTGCTTGGTCATGAACTCGCGCATGGGCGCTTCGGCGCGCTGCACCGCCTGCTCGAAGCTGATTTCGCCACGGGTGAAGGGTTGGTAGGCTTCGGCGTGCACACGGTCCAGCGTCGGGGCCATGACGAACAGGGTGAGGAACAACGCCAGCCCGACCAGCACCTGATTCGGTGGCGCCGCCTGCGTGCCCAGCGCCATGCGCAGCAGCGAGAGCACGATGATGATGCGGGTGAAGGCCGTCATCATGAGCAGCACCGCCGGCAGGAAGGAGAGCGCGGTGAAGAACAGCAGGGTCTGGATGGGCACCGAAAAGCTGGTGCCGCCCGCGCCTTGGCCGATCAGGATCGGGAAGCTGCCCGGCGGCGGCGCGGCGGCAGGTGGCACCGCTTGGGCCAGAGCCACTGCGCCGCCACCCAGCAGCAATACCGCCAGCGCAGCCAAGGCGGCCGGCCGCACCAGCCGGACCAAGGCGGCGTTCATGGGCGCGGCCCCGAGCCGGGCGGCTGCCCCGCGCCGATGGAGCGGGCCACCTTTTGATACAGGGTTTCGGGGGCTTGCTGAGCCACCGAGGGTGTGGCGCTGGCGAAGGGAGCAGGGGGGGGTGCGGCCAAATCCGTGGCGGCGGCTGCGGCATCGAGGCGTTGCGCATGCAGGGCGCTGATGTGTTGCGGCGTGACGCCGAGCGTGAGCTGCACCGGGCCGTCGGGGCCGTTGACCTCGACCACCACCACGCGCTGCTGCGGCCCCACCATGAGCTGCGACACCAGACGCAAATCGGCCCCCAGGCCGCTGCCCGACGGGGCCATGCGTTTGCGCACCCAATGCACGCCCCAGGCCAGCAGCACCATGGCCAACAGCAGGCCGAGCGCCGGCAACATGGCGGTGAAGATCGACTGGTTCATGGCTGGGACGAAACGGCGGCAGTGAGGGGGGCAGTGACGGGGCGCTGCGGCATCAGTTGCGGCTCAGGCGGCGCAACCGCTCTGATGGGGTGACGATGTCGGTCAGGCGGATGCCGAATTTTTCGTTCACCACCACCACCTCGCCCTGTGCGATCAGGTAGCCGTTGACGAGCACGTCCATGGGCTCGCCAGCCAGCGCGTCGAGCTCGACGATCGAGCCCTGCGCCAGTTGCAGGATGTATTTGATCGGCACCTTGGTGCGGCCGAGCTCGACCGAGAGCTGCACCGGGATGTCGAGCACCATCGAGATGTCATTGG